>Ga0068865_100000025_pt1 | contig 94590 bp, 81 predicted proteins | sample KBSMisM12_FD_75293 | JGI IMG/M metagenome (GOLD analysis project Ga0068865, IMG submission 75293) | Miscanthus rhizosphere microbial communities from Kellogg Biological Station, Michigan, USA - KBS Miscanthus M1-2 | ecosystem: Host-associated > Plants > Roots > Rhizosphere > Soil ...
AATAATAATTTTGAACAGCTGTAAGAACAAAAAAACGCCTCTTTTTTTAGGGGAGGCATTCATTTCACAAGGTACTATTATTCTGAAGGTAGTAATTTATACCATTAATAATTGTTATTTTGACACATAATTAACATGAATTAATTTCTTCCCCCTGATCAGCATTTTCATCCTGCGGCGTTTGAGCGATATATGTGTATTTGCGGTTTCATTCTCCTCAATGTGATGCTTGTAGGCAGTTAACACATCAGGGTATGTAAGCATGCCCATTATCTTACCTCCTTTTGCTGCTATAACCGGAAGTGCTTCGGTATTATGTTTCGCCATTATTTCTACAGCGGTACGCAGGCTATCATTATTTTTAAGGAAAAAATGAACAGGCTTTAAAATGTCCTTTATGGTATGATCAGTTTTTAGGCCAGGCGAGAACAGGTCAGTTCGCTTTAAAATACCGGAATATGACCCGTCATTATCAACCGTCATAAAGTAATTGCTTTGGTCGTGACTTTCCTCCAACCATTGCTTTACCTCTTTAACAGGGTTTTGCGAAGCCAGTACTACATCGCTTTCGTTCATTAATTGAGCTACGGTAAGCTTCTGCAACAGATCCGGTTCGAAAGAATCTGGTGTGAAAACTCCCCTGCGGGCTATTTTCTCCGTCATGATGGTGTTTTCCATCAGGAAGAATGAAATAAGATAAGATGCGGTACAAGCTCCCAACAAAGGCAATAAAGCATGTGATTGCATAGTAGCCTCAAGTGCGAAGGTAATACTGGTAAGATAAGCCCTAGATGCACCTGCAAACATAGCCGACATGCCGATCAGGGCAGCCATTGGTATACTGATCCCCACCTCTGCGAAGTTCTTTGAAACCACGATACCCAAAATAGCGCCTGCTGCTCCACCCATGGTCAACAATGGTGCAAGTGTACCGCCTGAAGTGCCGCTGCCCAATGCAATGGCCCATGAGATAAATTTAAAGAAGCACAAGCTTAATATAATAGTGAGTGGCAAATTGCCGGATAAAAGATTAGTGATATTATCGTAACCTACACCAAGTGTATGTGGAGCAAAATAACCAACAGCACCAACCGCCAAACCACCAAGTGCAGGCCACCAAGCCCAGTGTATAGGTAGTTTTTCAAAAGCATCTTCAATCCAGTAAACGGCTTTGGTGAGCCCCATTGCTAAAAAGCCGATGATAACGCCCATAAAGCTATAAACCGCAAGCGCGATATTGTTCGGAACCGCAACATCTGGCATAGGGAATACCGGTCCTGATTCAAACAACAAGTGGTGCCCTGCTGCGCCGGTGATACACGCCAAAGCAACCGGAAGGATCGCTTTAGGCGAAAACTCGAACAACAATAATTCAATCGCCAGGAAAACTGCGGCTATCGGTGTACCAAATATGGCCGACATACCGGCGGTTGCTCCAGCGGCAAGAATAATTTTACGTTCGTTGGACGTAATCCTGAAAATCTGCCCCAATGTTGAGCCCAATGCCCCCCCGGTAGCTATGATCGGGCCTTCAGCACCGAACGGGCCACCGGTTCCTATTGCAATTGCAGATGATACCGGCTTCAGAAAAGTAATAAGCGGTTTTATTTTACTTTGATTAACTAATATCTGCTCCATTGCCTCCGGTATGCCGTGCCCGCGTATAGCTTTTGAGCCATATAGGGCCATCAGGCCAACCACTATACCGCCAATGGCAGGTATAATGAGCACCCACAGCCCTAAGTGGTTGTAAGCCGGACTTTGGAATTTCAGAGAGAAGGTCCCATAAAAAGATATGTTGGTGATCAGATTGATCAGCGTAACCAAAAATTTGGCAATCAAACTTATCGCTGCAGCCACCGCTATACACAAGAGCGAAATAGTGATGAGCCGCTTTTTTAAAATAACACTTTTTTTGGCGTCCTCTTTAGTCCCGGGCAAGTAGTTTAATAAAGGCGAGATAGGAATGCCGTTTGCGTATCCTGTGATTTTCATGCGTATAATATAAAAGGAGAATTTACGTGCGAATAAAAAGTTTTGATGTATGCCGTAAAATTTGAGGCAAAAATAACAAAGAATTTAGAATAGTCAAAATAAAAACATTGTTTAATTAATATTTTATCAATATAAATTAGCATATATAGATATATTTTTATTGTTTAAACAATATTTATACTTGATTTACAAAACAGGTTTTTAGCCAGTAATTTTCTTGGATCAATGTAAAGTTTTCGTTATATTTGATTTGGCGGTTTGTCAAAAACTTGTTACAAAGGAGATTTCATATGAATGTGATCCACCGAATAGAGAAATGGGGAGATAGTCACCACCCCCGTTTCCTGGATATCATCCGCATACTTCTGGGCGTATTTTTATTATTAAAAGGGCTCGGTTTTATGGACAATACTGCCAACCTGCAATCTCTTATCGAAACCCGCACAGATATTACCGTTGCGCCCTGGCTGCTGATGTTACTGGTCTATTACGTCACTTTTGTGCATATGGTAGGCGGAACATTGATCGCCTTGGGAATAATGACACGTTTTTCAGCAATAATGCAGATCCCGGTGGTGTTCGGAGCCGTGTTCTTCATTAATGTGTTGCAGTCACCATTTAATACCGACATGGCTTCGTCCGTTGTTGCATTGATATTACTGGTACTATTTGCAATTATCGGTTCGGGCCGATGGTCGATTGAGAGCTATTTAAAAAGCTGCAACGAATAATTTCATCCGAAAAATTTAATATTGTACCCGGGAATGAAAAACAACAACGGGTGCGATCTGAAAAGCTGCTTTATGTGCCGTCTTTGCCTCAAAGACTGGCTCCCCGCCATTGCAGCACGTAAGCAAAATATTTCCGTCAAAAAAGGTCATCCAATTTTCCAGGAAGGTGAACCTGTAAAAGGCATCTATTTTCTCTATTCAGGGAATGTGAAAGTGCACAAGAAATGGGACGACGAAAAAGACCTGATCATACGCTTCGCCAAAGCAGGAGAAATACTGGGTCATACCGGCTTAGGTGATGATTCTAATTATCTTGTCTCGGCCACCGCATTAGAGCCTGTGGTTGTTTGCTATATTGATATTGATTTTTTCGAGTCAACCCTGCAGGTAAATAACAATCTCACCTACAAGCTGATGCGTTTTATGGCCAATGAACTGCAAGAGTCGGAAAAGCGTGTCCGTAACCTTGTTCACATGCCGGTTAAAGGCCGCATCGCCCAGGCGCTTATCAATCTTAAAAACCAGTTTGGTTTAAATCAGGGTGGTTCTATCGGCATCGAACTTACCAGGCAGGATCTTTCCTCATACGCCGGGGCATCTTACGAAACGCTTTTTAAGGTGATGAATGAATTCACTGATGAGAAACTGGTAGAAGTTACCGGGAAAAGTATCCGCATCATCAATGAAACACAGCTGCAAAAGCACACTCACACCGTAACCGGTTTGTAAACCTCATCAAAAAAAGGCATATTAAAGTAATATTTTATAGTACCGGTATAGCGGCAAGGTAAATTGGATTAAATTAGGGATCTAATTTTTCTCAATCTTTCTATGAACACAGGAATCAGGTCAATGATAAGTGAAACATCTTACAAAGCAGCACGTTTAGTATCAGGGGCTATCGAATCGCATTTTGCATTGCAGATAGCCGAAGCCGGCAAAGGTGGTGAGGGCGGGATTGCCTGCCAGCCTGACAAACGTACCATAGAAGCCATTATTGACACCGCTTTCTGGACCAGCCTGAGAAAAGAAGAAGGGCGTTCACCTAAAATATCACTGGCGTTTTTGCCACCCAACCAATCGTCTCAACCCTTAGTTTTTGAACAACGTATTGCACTCACCACCGACGCTTTAATCAAACTGGCGCCTGCGGTTGAGCGTTCAGGCATCCACTTAGGCGTTTGGCAGCAAGAAGGTGAATTATATATCTGGGGCACTACGCACGATATTCCCGGATTCTGTTTTGTACTGGAAGTAGTTGAACCGGGTTTATTGGTAATCAAGCACCGCCGCGTGGATGGATTCGGAAAATTTGTGAACGTAGCGGTTTTAAAAGGCGACGAAGTGAAAGTAGTGGACGAGCAAAGCATTAATGTACCGGATTGCCCGGCGTTATTATCATCGTTACTTGGATTTTCATCGCAGCTATCGTGGAATAATCCTGTCAATGTGCATGTGCAGCTGGCTGTATCTATGCGGGCACATGGTCATGGTGGGTTGTTATTAATCGTACCATCCGATAGTAACAAATGGCGCGAATCAATTATTGACCCTATCTCCTACGCTGTTTCACCTTCATTTAATGGGCTCTCGAGGCTGATGACGCAAAATATAAACGACCGCAACCTGACCTTATGGAAAGAAGAGCTTTCGAAGGAGATTGATTGCGTGGCCGGACTTACTGCTGTTGATGGAGCCACCATCATTAACGACCGGCACGAACTTTTGGCATTTGGTGCCAAGATCACCCGTCCGCATGGTGGCGAAACTGTAAAAGAAATCATGGTGACTGAACCAATCATCGACAGCGAAGCTCAATTGATGGCTCCGGGCCAGGATGGCGGCACGCGCCATTTTGCAGCTGCTCAATTTGTTTACGATCAGCGTGATGCTTTTGCGTTGGTAGCATCGCAAGACGGTAGGTTTACCATATTCTCATGGTCGCCTTGCGATAGTATTGTGCATGCGCATAGGGTGGATACGCTGCTGCTATAATTGACACGATTAAACGATTAACGGGATTTATCAGGATAATCATAAAAATCCTAAAATCGCGTTTATTCCGGTATCTGCTGAATCAGCCAATGCGCTAAATCATTAACAGCCTTGTCATTATCAAATCCCTTTGGTAACCGACCATTAGTATATTCGTTATACAACCAGGGATCGCCAACAGCCAACACGGTACCTGCGCCATAGCGGCAAACCGCGATAATAACAGCATCGCCATCTTTCAATACAGGTTCGGCAGGAAAACTGAGCGTGAGCGAGCAGATATCTTTCATAAATATCTTCTTAGCGCTTACCAGCACCGGGTTACCTTCATCTACCATTAAGGCGCCATCTTTAAAATGCGCATCATCCTTTACATGATTGCGCAGGTCGTCATTAAAATGAATACCAAAACGCTCGGCGAGTGTATTAAAATGTTTTAGCTCTACATTAGCGCTGTCATTGGCCATCAGTAATAAAACCCCTCCCTGTTTTACCCAATTGCGTATCACTTCCACATGCTCGGGCCTGATATATTTTGGATTGGGGCTTTCTTTTTTAGTGTCCGGATCGACGATAATATAAACATCAGCAGAACCCAGAACATCCGGGTCAGGAGCGCGATAAAGCATAGTTATCCCGCTGGCGCCTGCATTTTTAAAGGCTTCTTTAAAAATGGAAAAACCATCATTATCCACTTCGTTCCATTTGTAATGATAGGATATGCTAATGCCCCGATCATCCTTCTTATGCTCATTATTAAAGTACGAATCAAGCAATACTTGTTTACGCTGCGCGTTAGCCAGGTTGGCAAGTGCAGTTAGCAACACGAATAAGATCAGCTGAAATAATTTCTTCATGGCTCAGGTGTTGGAATACAAAGCAATTTATTCAAAGATTATTGATTTTTAACTATTTTGAACCGATTTATGATACGGTTACGCTTCCTGGCTATCTTACTTATTCCTTTGATATGCTTTTCCTGCAACAAATTCAGGCGCCCCGGGTTGCCTTTCGGCGATTTTAAAGGCACACATTTTACCGAAGTACAACGGGTTTATACCAACGGGTTAAAATTTGATAAACAAGGCTACCAGTTAGAACCATCGTGGAAACTATTTTTTATTTCCGATGATTCCGTGAACGTATTTAGCCCGAAAATGAAAAGGTATTACGGCTTTCATGTTTATTTCGACCACGACTCGATATTTAATATGGTGGGTGCCTGGTTCAAACTAAAAAAGCTGACTGCCGATAGTATGGTAGTACAAGCCTTACGCGTAGAAAACAAAATTATTAAGGACGATGACGAAGGATCGAAAGTTGTGTTGACATTCTACTCTGACAAGTTTATAAAATCACACGATACTACGAAGATTGCCGCCATGGCCGTCCCGAATAAAAGGGATACAGCTTATATCATCAAAAGGATAAAAGAAGCTAGCATAAATCCTGACAGCTCTTTTGCGGCACGCGAGCCTGTGATCTTAAAAAGCAATTCGCCAAAAATAACCGTAGAAAAAGTAATACCCGAATCGACACCTATTGAAGATGTAGATGTATCAGACTCCTATATAGCGCCTGAATATAATATCACCATCCACAAAGCCTATGAAGCGTTCAGCTATATCATGTATGTTTATGTGGATGATAAGGGGAAAATGACCTTTCGCAATTCGGCCGTGCCGCTTATGCCCGAATTTCAGGCCAGTTACCAACAGGTAATGCGTGGCATAGTAGACGGATACCTTATGCATTACCTGGATATTACTCCCGGCACCACTTTGGGTATCCCTCATACCACCTGCATTCTCCTAAATGTCGAGGGCAAAACAGAATAGTTTCAATTGGTTGCCTCCAGCATAGGAAACCGGCGCGTATTACCCTGCTTCCTGTTAACAAGGTCGATAATCATTTCTTTGGTTACTGGTTTCAGCATAAAGGCTTTTACAAACCAATATTTCCGGGCACGTTCCACATCTGCTGCAAACTTACTGGCAGACAGGATATATATCTCAAGTGGTTTCGGAAAAGTAGGATACAACCATTTTATCCGGTCAAGGAAATCCCAAACATTCATACCCGGATTATGAAGATCCAGCACGATCATATCCGGCATATTTTTGGCACTTAGGCTACGGCTTGACAGCAGGCTCAAAACGCCGATACTGCTATCGGTACACCTCACTTCGCATGAAGTGCCGTAACGCGATAATACTTTTCTCAAAATAAATTGGTCTAAGGGGCAGGTTTCGATGTAAGTTAGCTTGCTCATAATGGTACGGGTTAATGAATAATCAAAAGTATATCCCCGTTCCGGCATTGATGTTAGGGCAACTACGGAATTGCATACGTAGTTTTACGGATTTAGCGTCTGTATTACGTACGTACCCCAGGTGATAGTCTAGCTGAGCACAGGCCTGCGCGATACCCTCCTCTATGTTTAGAGAAAGCCGGAGGATGGAATAAAGGCATTTTTGATAACTTTGCGCCCATATACTATTCATCATGCCGGTAAAAAAAATTGTTCTGTATTTTGTTCTGTTAACATCACTACTTTATTCATGCAGCCGCAAAAAAGTATTGGAGGGATCCATCACCTACGATCTTCATTACCAATTACCTGATAGTTTGAAAAGGTATCAGATTTATTTACCCAAATCTGCAAAGGTTTATTTTAAGGGTGATTCGGCAGTGAGCATACAGCAAATGAATGATGAATCGACTACTATCATCACCCACAAGCCTACCAACTTCATGCGGGTTTTACTTACTTCGCGCGATAAAAAAATCGTGATCGATTACAGCAAAGCCGACCAGGAACAAGAATCGACTGCAAAACTGGGTTATAGTTATGTGGCAAGCGTAGATACGCAAACAATTGCCCATCATAAGGCATTAAAATATGTATTGACTAACAAAGTAACCGGTGAAACCGACGAGGCCTGGTTTACTAAAGAGGTTCATCTTATTCCTAACTCTTTGACAGCAACTTTAGATACCGCCAAAGGTTTCCCTTTATCATTTACCACAAGTACCAATGGCCTGTGGACCAAAACCACAGTTAAGGAAATCAAATTTGAGCCCGTGCCTGCCGGCATATTCTCTACCCCTGCCGGATACGAAAAACTTACGCCAAAACAATTACGGGAAATGCCGGTGGAGAATTAAATAACAGTATGCTTCCGCTATCTGCGTCGTTGTGATACGATAGACATGGCTATGCCTACTGCGACGCCAACCGCTACACCTATCGCTATATTATTCATCGCAACGCCGATACCTGCACCGATAGCAATGCCCAAAGGCAATAAGTATAATGGACGTCTTCTCATGGAGTAAATATATTCTATTTATAAACTTTTGCTGATCAATCGCTTCTGGCCATAATGATTTATCAGCTCTGCAATTACCAGGTTGGGTAACCAGCTCAAAAATGCAATAATGAGATAATTATTTTCAAAGCCAACGCCATTGCCAAAAACAGTAAACAACCAAATATAAAAGCGCAATGTTACGGCAGCAAAAGCCAGTGCGTAACTGCGGCGCATCATTCTTATGTGCTCGTCTATTTTGCGGTTTCTAACTAACAGCCACGCGTAGAGTGTAAAGGTTACCCATAACGTATTTTGCAGTAAGAACGAGATAAAAACACCTGTTCCGCGATTAATGAAAAATGTCATTACATAAGCTCCCGGAGCAGCGAAAAACAGTACGCCGAATACATATATTCTGCCCAGCAATTTGTGCAGCTTGCTCCTGCTGTTAACCCATTTGGAGAATTGAAAAAACCCGGCAATAAGGATGGTGCTTGCACCAAAAATATGCGCATAAAAAGCCGGTAGGTAAATACCCGTTTTCACAGCAAACTGCTTCAATGAAAGAAAGGCAGTATCCGGCTTGAAGGTAAGGTATTGTATCGTGCCTGCGCACAACACAAATACCCAGAAAAATGCAAATATCCTTATCGCCTTTATTACCATTCCCTATCGTGAAGCTAACGATTTCTCTTGTGTACCCTTCAGTTTCTGGTTTATCCAGTTAATGTTGTATTTATCGATGGTGGTTAGTGAGTCGTCGACACTAGCGTTAGATTTTAATTCCGTACCGGAGTCATCACTATAGAACGGCTGAAACACATCCGTCCATCTTTTGTCTTTGAATTGATACCTGTAATCGGCGTAAATTTCATTCTTCATATACCGAAGTATTTCGGGCGTTAAATGATCGATGGTTTTCTTCTGACTATTATACCTTGTTCCGACTTCCAAATTATAACAGCCATTTAAATAGGAGTCATCCATCTTAATATACTTGGTAAACCCAAAGTTCCTTTTATCAGGTAGCTCAACAAGCTTATTATTTTTTACTACAAGATAATGATAGTAAGGGCCTCCAACAATCGTTTTGACGGTGTCATAAAGATCAACCCAAAGCATCGCACCAGCTTTTACTTCAAATAACGAATCATTTATGGCTTTTACGTTGTTGCCATCGCATATCCACTCCGGCAGTTCACCTGCATCGCCTGGAGTGTAGTTAACATCTATTTTATGGGTCAATACCCTATTTTTCTTTTTATCAACTATCACAATATTTTTTGTGTCATAAAAGTCGCCACGCCCGCCGATAAAATGATCCCGGATTGAATAAAACGTAGCTTGAAACCAATTGTCCGGCTCTTCATTTTTATCACTGATGCTTACATTATAATCTAAATGTGATTCCTCTTCAAGGTTTCTCATCAACGGGTTCTTAAATGACTCTACCTTATCAACCAGGTTCAAATCAGATAAATAAGAAGGAGCTATATATATAGCGTCATGCACTTCTCTTGAATTGCATTCAGTAATCACATCGAATTTAGTGGGGTCAATATTTATTGAATTTTTGATCTTCCTGACCTTAGGGAAAAAGTCAGCAATTTTTAGATCTGCTTGTTCCGTAATGCTCATATCTTTCTTTAGATAAGAAAAATTGTCTCCTTTTTTCAATACAGCCAGGTTAACTTCGTCATTTATCGGAAATATCTGATCATATTCAACCGGAATTATATTTTTCCCTTCAAGATTAAAAAAGCCTTTTTTATTGTCTTTCTCTACCTCGATCATATTCGGGAAAGTTCCGTTAATATTATAAATCAAATCATATTCGGCTGGTATAATTTCTTTTAAATCCGGGTTAACTAATCCCATTGCATAAGTACCAGTGGCCTTCCTTCTTGAATGACTGTCAACGTCATAAATACCATCAATATCCGCGCCCATGTCCCACTTACCCTTCACCACATAGAAATATGTCTTATTATCCATGTGGGCAAACCATACCACACTATCGTATTTTGATTTCAACTGCTTTGCCGTTTCAAAAGCTTTTAGTGTGATAGGACTGTATAAATCTTTATCTGATAATATTTTACTTTTGATCAGATTTTCGTAAGCGAAAAAATCTGTTAAAAATCCCCGGGCGTCAATTTGGATAATTTTGAACTTGCGAGGGCCAATTTGGTGTATTTTGAGAGTAAGCACCGATGATTTTGGATCAAATGATTCGCGGCTGAACTGGGCAGGTATCTTTGCAACGATCAGTTCGGAATTGACAATGGTTATTGTCGCGGCATCAACATTCAAATGAATTGACGCCAGTGGTTTGTCCTTGCTATTAATATCTTTTTTACCAACCAGCAGGTTGATCAGATTTTTCAATGCCTTCGGAGGGGTATTCACATCAAAATCTGCCAATAACGAATCTGTTCTGCCTTCATTAACCTGGTTGCTGAATGCATACAAAAATTGATTAATTTCGGCTGTTTTTGGCTTAACTAAATTACGGCTCCTGATAAAAAGAAACGCACCTGCAAGCAAGGCCAGGATGCCCACGGTGATAAGAATAGGTTTGGTTTTCATATCACCGAAGATAAATAAATATGTGTATTCTTTGCAAGGGGTGTTAAAAGGCTCAGGCCGAAAATCTGTCCACATCTTCTCCGGCAAATTCACGCATAAAAGTTTTGCGGTAGTTGAGCGGGCTCTGATGCATCTTATGCTTAAACATTTTATAAAAATGCGATACATCACCAAAACCACTGTCGAATGATATTTGCGATATCGGCTTATCTGTCTGTACTAATTGTTGTGTAGCATAATTAAGCCGGTATTCGATCACAGTTTCCATAAAGGTTTTACGGGTGATCTTCTTAAAATATTTGCAAAATGCATTCGGTGTCATGTGGGCGATGTACGAAGCCTGATCGAGCGAGATATCGCCCCTGAAATTTTCTACCAGGTATGCAAAAACAGGGTTGATACGTTCCTGTTCTGCACGCGATTGCTCTGCTATGCTCCGGTGCTGATCCAATAACTTATATTCGGTTGAAACTGCCAATCGGTGTAATATTTCAAGCAGTTGCATAAGCATTTTAAAATTATTCTTCTCCCCCGGCAAATGCATTAAAGCGTGATCTATCGTAATTCGGGTGGCCCCGTTAAAACAAATACCGCTTGCACTTTCATGGAGCAGTTTTTTAATACCCTGCAGTTCGTCTTTATTCAAAAAGTCATCCCCCAAAAAGTTACCGCTAAACTGGATTACTATCGCACACGCTTCTTCATGGCCCGCCCCGTCGGCTTCCAGCTTCCAGCAATGCGGCAGACTGGCGCCAAGCAATACCAGATCACCGCTTGAAAAGTTTTCCATGTGGCTGCCTACATACCGTTTGCCCTGGCCATGTACAATATAGGTAAGTTCGTATTCTTCGTGGAAATGATAAGGGGCATCAAAACCTTCCTTCCCGAATGTTCTGATCAGGAATGAATGTCCGCTAGAGGGCTGGAGAACTTCGTAAGAAGCTTTTATCATAGGTTATTTTGGGTTAATAATTGAGAGAATGCAATATAATGATAATATATACCACATTTAAACCATTGTTGTCATTTTTTTTAGTTCCTTGCCGGATTAAATTTGATTGTAAACCTCAATTTCTATGGGCACTACTTCTCAATTATCTAAACTGGACAATTTAAAGCCTGTAAATCAGGATAATATCAACGAGTTTCAACAGAAAGGGCATACACTGATACACGATGTATTGTCGGCTGATGAAATAGCAGTGTATCGTCCTATCATCGTAAACGCCGCCGAAAAATACAATACCGAAAAGCGTAAAATGGCCGACAGGGATACCTATGGCAAAGCTTTTTTGCAGATCATGAATTTGTGGCGGTGCGATGAAGAAGTAAAGAAGTTCGTGCTATCAAAACGCCTGGCCAAAATTGCAGCCGACCTGATGGGCGTTACAAATGTGCGCATCTATCACGACCAGGCACTGTTTAAGGAAGCAGGCGGCGGCCCAACCCCCTGGCACCAGGACCAATATTATTGGCCCATCGATACCAACAATACCATTACGCTGTGGATGCCTTTGGTAGATATTGATGTGGATATGGGCATGCTCACTTTTGCCTCGGGTTCATTTAAAAATGGTGCTGTGTTCGATTTTGAAATATCAGACGAGTCAGAATCAGCCTTTGACGATTATGTACAAAAGGAGAAATTTCCAATAACCCGTGCGCAAACTATGAAAGCTGGCGATGCTACTTTTCACAGAGGTTTTACCATTCATAATGCACCCGGCAATAAATCGGACAAAATGCGTGAAGTAATGACAATAATTTATATTGCCGATGGCGCCCGAATTTCAGAGCCCAAACACACCTGGCAACGAAATGATCATCAAAAATGGCTGATGGGGAAACCTGTAGGGGAATTGATTGATTCGGAATTAAATCCAAAAGTATTATAACAATTGTAGAGAGGCGATGCATCGCCTCTCTACGGGAATATCGTTATTCCGCCATCCAAACCGCATCCAGGAACCAGTTTCTGCTATCGAGAAATAATTCCATAGGTTTAAAGCCTGATTTTTCGGCCATTTGTGCGGTCTGCAATACGGTAAATTTTTGTGATATTTCCATAAAAATGTATTCATCTTTTTGGAAATGGATGTGCTTATGGCCTATGCTAACTATCTGGTCTTCCTGGCTCACCAGGTAGCTTTTGCAGGCACCTGTTTCGGGGTCGTAGGTTGGATAATGTTCAAATTTAGTCAGATCGAAATCTCCGCCTAATTCACGATTTATCCTTTCCAATAAATTCAGATTGAAACGTTTGGTGATGCCCTCCTTATCATTGTAAGCAGCCAACACGGTAGCCGGATTCTTTTTCAAATCAAAGCCGATCAATGCCATATCGCCCTCATTTAAATGATTGCGCAGTTCTTTACAGAAACTGATAGCGTCAACAACCGGCATATTGCCTATGTTGGAACCTAAAAACAGTATCACCTTCCGCCTGTCAGACGCAACCGCTGCCTGTTTGAGCATGTCGAAATATTCACCGTTAAGTCCATGAATTTTTATTCCTGGCAAGGTAACAGGCAAGGTAACATTCAGATAAGAGATCACATTACTGGAAATATCGATTGGCACATAGGTGAAATCTGCCTTTTGCTCTAACAAATATTTAAGCAGGTAGGAAGATTTCATAGCATCACCGGCTCCCAATTCGATCAGATCAAAGGGACTGTCATCTGCCATAATAGCTTTACATATTTCGGCTGTTTTGGTCGAAAATATTTCCAGTTCACAATTGGTTGGATAGTATTCCTCGCAATTCATCAGGTCCTGAAAAAGCTTGTCGCCATTGGCGTCATAAAAATATTTGGAGCTTAAACGCTTGGGGTTCGATCTTAAACCATTAACGACATCATCCAAAAACTGGTCGGTTTTCAGATTGACCGTGTCATTTAAGCTTGATTGCAACATATAAATAGCCATGTTCTCAGGTTTTTTTATTATTTTATTTAGCAAGACGTATGCCAGTAAATTGCCATTGTAAATATGTCTGAAAGAAATTACGATATGTGACGCGCCCGTGACCGGGTGAAGTCACTTCTGAAGCCCCACGCAAAACTTGCTGATTCACCATAAACTTCCCGTTATACTCACCAATTGCACCCGGCGCTTTCACAAAACCGGGATAAGGCAGATATGCACTTTCGGTCCATTCCCAGCGATAGCCCCAGTCAAACTTATTGGCTGCAGCTTCCCATTCAAATTCAGTTGGTAAGCGTAACCCTTTCCATGTAGCATAGGCATAAGCCTCAAAATAGCTAGTATGTGTTAGCGTGTCTTTCGGATTCAGTAATTGCAAACCATTATAGGTGTAGTTATACCATGTACCGTTTATTTGATGCCAGTACAGCGGCGATATTACGTGATTTTTGTTCACCCAATCCCAGCCCTCAGCATGCCAGTGCCGAAAGTTTTGGTAACCACCGTCGTTGATGAATTCCAGGTACTCCTGGTTGGTAACCAACGCCGGACTTATCTCATAGGCATTCAAGTAAACTTTATGCCTGCCTAACTCATTATCAAAACAAAACCCATCGCCCCAGTGACCGATCTCATAAATGCCTTCCTCCATTTTTATGAATAATGAATTTGCAGGTTCGGCAGGTTTGGGTGAACTGTAATCTTTAGAATACGCTGGAAATAACGGATTATGCCCCAGGATATATTTGATATCCGTAAATAAAAGCTCCTGGTGCTGCTCCTCGTGATTGAGGCCAAGTATCAGCAGTTCCTTTACATCATCAGACATTTCGCTGCACAGAAATTTGTCCATTGCTTCATCTACGTATTCGCGATACTTATAGATGTCGGCAACCGTAGGTCTGCTCAAGTTACCACGGTCGGTACGGATCACTCTTGTGCCAACGGTTTCATAATAGCTATTAAAAACAAAGTTATACTGATCGTCGAATTCCTGGTAACCCATAAAATATGGCTTTAGGATAAAAGTTTCAAAGAACCACGACGTATGTCCCAAATGCCACTTAGGCGGACTCACATCCACAATGGGTTGTACCACGTAATCTTCCGTTTGCAAGGGGGCGCAAATTTGTTCGGTGCGTTTCCGCACCGCTTTATATTTGTCAAAAAGTTTTATCATTGGTTGCTCTCCAAATACCTTTTCAGGTCTGAAATTGTTTTAATACTGAGTTGTTTTGCCTGTTTTTCGCGCATCATCAGTGCATAGGCGTTGTTAAAGCCGATTGGTTCAAGCCATTTTATACTGTACTTCTTTTCAAACTCCCGGGCGACATAATCATAGGTTTTATTCTTATCAGCAGTTAAAGCATCTATTGTTTTTGAGGGCGATTGAAGAATAGCCAGTAAACCCGTTCCGGTATATTCAGGATAAAGGTCGATCTGGTTATTATTCAGGGCATCAAAACATATTTTGGTACCCCCCAGCCCGGTTTTGGTGGACACATCATAATCCGTGTTGCCTTTAATCAGCATGGTGTATATACTAGCCAGGATGTATTGTTCGCCAAAAATTTTTGAGCCGATTCGGACAATTCCATTACTACCATTTCGCGAATCTTTTAAAAGTCTTTGCGACCTTAAAAAATCCGCCGCAACTTTTTCGGGAGTTTGATGCAGGTAGTCCGTCCGGTAGTTCAGATCCGACATGATGGAATCGGTGATCTTACCTGATAAAAGGTTGAGTGTTTTCTCCAGCTCCGGAAATCGCCTTAAAGCATCCTCCCGAACAATAGGCGCGGCATAATATGGCGGGAATATCTTTTTATCGTCATCCAAAACGACCAGGTCATATGCTTTCAATCGCCCGTCGGTAGAATAGCCACTGATTACATCCAATTGCTTTTCATAGGCCGCCTTATACATTACCGCATCACTGATCACAATAGGATGAACTTTTAATCCGTACTTGCTTTCCAGTCCCAGGTTACCATCCTGACGTCCCATAAATTCAGGAGTAAATCCGGCCTTGAGCTTACCACCATAAGCAGAAGGAATAAAGTAGAACGACGCCAGTATTACGAGTAGCACTGGTAGTGTGGCAGCGGCAGTTCTTATTTTCCTGAGATTGAGATATTGCAGCCGCGACAGTAAAAAATCAAACAGAATAGCTAGTAAGGCAGCGGGGATAGCCCCGGCCAATATCATATTGGTATTATTGAGTGAAATACCACCGAAGATAAATTCGCCCAATCCACCCGCAGCGATGTAAGAAGCCAGGGTAGCCACCCCGACATTGATTACGGTAGCTGTACGAATCCCAGCCAATATTACCGGCATAGCTAATGGTAATTCTACTTGAAATAGGATTTGCCATTTGTTCATCCCCATGGCCAGAGCGGCCTCCTTTACGGCTGTATCCACCCCGGTAATACCTGTGTATGTATTGCGAACGATGGGTAAAAGCGCATATAGCAACAGGGCGACAATAGCAGGTTTTACACCTATGCCTAGCAATGGGATCATAAAACCTAAAAGCGCAATGCTTGGGATAGTTTGCAAAACCCCGGCTGTTCCTAATACGATACCTGAAAAAGACTTTCTTCGTGTTATCCAGATACCTAAGGGTAATCCGATTACAACTGCGATAATAAGCGAAATAAAAGTCAGGCCAACATGCTGCAGGGTTTGCATCAACAACTTATCGCTCTGCTGCCGCATAAACTCCCATAAAGTTTGCTGATGCTCATTCATGGGCCTGGCCGTTTTGGTATTTGTAAAAAGCGGTTATCAATTGCTCTAATCCTACCGACCGTGTTTCAACTCCGTGAGTGATGTTCAGATGATCGGCCCGCTGAGATTTAAATTTTTCCATCCCAGACCAAACCGATATATCCGCATGCAGATCAGCGTCTCCTCCTTTCTTGGCTTGGGGCAATAAAGTCCAGATATCTTTAATGCGGACTGCCTTAAATTCCAGTTGCAGTCGTTGTTCTTTTAAAAATGATTCAACAAAATGATTAGCAGGCTTGAATAGCAAATCAGCAGGTGTACCGATTTGAACGATCTTTCCTTTATCCATCAGGCAAATGCAGTCGCCCAGTTCGAAAGCTTCCTGCACATCGTGCGTTACCATGATGACAGTTTTTTGTTTCAATTCATCCAACGCCTTAAACTCCGCGTGGATTTTGGAGCGGGTCACATTATCCAGCGCGCCAAAGGGTTCGTCCATCAATAAAACCGGCGGATCGGCCACCAGTGCCCTGGCCAGGCCTACACGCTGCTGCTGGCCACCGCTCAATTCATTCGGATAAGCTTTGAGTTGGTCTGTTGACAAATGGAGCTTTTCAAGTAGTTCGGCGATCCGCTTCTCAGTTCGTTTGCTGTCCCATTTTAATAATTGAGGTACGATGGTGATATTTTCAGCAACTGTATAGTGCGGAAACAAACCGTTATTCTGCAATACATAGCCAATGCCACGTCTTAATATTTCAGGAGACCGACCGTAAATATTCTTGCCGTCGATGAATATGCTGCCCGATGTCGGTTCGATCAGCCGGTTGATCATTTTCAGCGTAGTGGTTTTGCCACAACCACTGGTGCCCAGCAAGATCAGCTTTTCATGATCTTTCACTTCGAAGGAGATACCGTCAACGGCCTTAATGCTGCCAAAATGTTTGCTCAGTTGCTCAACCTTTATCATGGCAGTTTATTTCTCAAGAGTTATGAAAAGATTGTTCAACGATTCAGCATATAGCGGATGTGCGAACACAAAGTATCGTATTTGCTCGTAAGTAAGGCCGCCCTCCATCGCCATTTGTATAATGGTCATGATCTCACCACCCTCCTGGCCCAATACCGTTGCCCCCAATATCTTTTTCGTTTTTGGGTCGACAAGAGCCTTCATAAAACCCCGCGTATCGCCTGTTTCAATTGCCCTGGCTACATAGTTCATTGGCAGTTTGGCAACTTTTACTTTCAACCCTTGTTTTTTTGCTTCCGTTTCGTCCAATCCCACCCTCCCTAACTGCGGGTCGGTGAACATACAATAAGGAACCAGCCTGTCTTTGATGCTCAGGTTTTCGCCTTTTGCCACATTGCGATACACAATGGTGAAATCGTTATAAGAAATATGTGTAAATGCCGGGCCACCCTTTACATCGCCCAAAGCATAAATGCCTTCAACGTTAGTTTCCAGTTTATCATTTACTTTGATAAACCCGTGCTCATCTGTTTTGACACCAGTTTTCTCAAGGGCAAGCACATCAGTATTTGGCTTTCTTCCCACAGCGATCAGCACATGTGAACATTTGATCTTATGCTCCTTGCCATCAGTTTTGATGGTGGCTGATATATTTCCTTTACCCGTTTCTTTAAATTTTACCGCTTCTGAGTTGGTGAATATTTTGATCTTCTCTTCTTCGAGGATGCTGGTTAGTTCTTTAGAAACATCTTCATCTTCACGGGAAACAATCCTGGCAGATCTTTCCAGTACAGTAACTTTACTTCCGAATCTTCTGAACATCTGACCGAATTCCAGTCCGATATAGTTTCCACCGATGACAAGCAAGTGTTCAGGAACTTTAGTCAATTCCAATATGGAAGTCGAAGTAAGGTAATCGGTATTTTTTAACCCTTCTATCTCTGGTATAAAAGGCTGGCAGCCAGTATTCATGAATATGAGGTCAGCCTTCATTTCTTCCACTTTGCCATTATTCAGCTTTACCGAAATAGTTTTAGGCCCGGTAAATGTTGCTTCACCAAATATCAGGCTCAACCCTTTAGTTGTTTCAAAGCCCCTCTGGCTGCCGTCACGAAAAAGCGATACCACATCGTCTTTCCGTTTCTGGATCTGACCCATGTTCACCTTAAAGCTTTTGATGTCGACGCCAAGATCATGCCCTTTTGTTGCCATGTATGCTACTTTAGCCGAAGCCACCCATGTTTTGGTAGGTGTACAGCCATCGTTAACGCAGGTGCCGCCCACATATCTTCGTTCTATCAGGGCAGTTTTTTTACCAGCGAGGGCTAATTTTTTGGCTAAAGGGCCTCCTGCCTGACCAGATCCTATTACAATTGCGTCGAAGGTTTTCATATCACCTGGTTATTATCAAGTGGTTAATACGGTTTTACAAATTATTGAATGGCTGAATTTTAGTCGTGGCAGATAAAAAACCTTACAATTTTTTATTGATTCAACATAAATGTATAACAATTGGCTATAACAACTACAATAAAAAAGCCCGTAAATTGTTTTTATGACTTAATTATCACAGTCTTACAAGAGCCTCAAATATTTTTTTAAAAATTATTTTAAAACTTGTTCTAAAGCTATATCTTTGCCATCCCGAAACGGAAGATTCTAAATGGAGTTTTTCGGATCAAAAGGGCCCGTTCGTCTAGGGGTTAGGACAGGAGATTTTCATTCTTCAAACAGGGGTTCGATTCCCCTACGGGCTACTTAAAATAAAAAGGTCATCGAAAGATGGCCTTTTTATTTTTATATCCTTTTAATTGTTTGTTAATCTTCAAGATAAGATTCATAACTTGGTTGACACGAGGGGTTGGGCGTTCCTAAACGAAGCCCTTTATTCGATAATTGGAAGCAATTAAAAAGCGCTCCCATCTCACCTGGAACGCTTATCTATTAACTAAATCGCAGATCTCACGCTGCAATACTTTTTACCAAATTGAATTCAGCGATATTAATTGTGTTTCTTTTGCTGATTTAAGAGCGAACTGATCATATGGCGCTGATGGGAAGAAAATACTGGTCATTACCGTTTTCCCACCATCTGCAAAGACCTCTACCGATGATTTGTCTACTACCAGTGACAATTCAGAATTCACTTCTTTTGTAAACCTGGGAGCATAGGCTACTTTCGAAAAACTTTCAGCAAAATCAACCTTGCCTGATTTTCTCCGGTCTATGAAATATTGATCTTTTGCTTTGTCGTAACCAACAATCAGTCTTTCGCCAACTTTATTTGAAAGGGTGATTGAGAAGTTAGATTCTGTGTTTGCGTTTATTCGCATTAGATATTGGCCCGATAGCGCTTTAGGCTTTATTTCGCGCCCCTTTTCCTTTAGCGTATATAGTTCTTTTACAGGCGTTGATCTTACATACATCGATCCATTTGCTTCAAACAAAGCAAGTTCCCGTGGAATGGTCATCGCATTGCGCCATTTTGCCGTAGGCACCTGTTGAGAATAGCTCCAATTGGCCATCCAGCCTAAAAATAAACGGCGGTTGTTGACATTGCCCCAGGTTACGCCTGCATACTCATCCGGGCCATAGTCCAGCCATCTTGTTTTATCGTCGATTGCTGAAAACTTATTACCATCAAATTGCCCTATAAAATATTGCGTCGCCGAACCGCCGTTTGGCCCCCCAGGATTTAAATTGACAATCAGCACCCAATAGGTTTTCCCGTGAAGTGTCAGAGGGAACAGATCTGGGCATTCCCATACGCCTCCGTGGGCGCCGGCTTCTTTACCAAACTCACTTTCTTTTTTCCAGTTTTTCAGGTCAGACGACGAGTAAAAGGTAATATGGTCTTTGGTAGCCAATGTCATTACCCATTTTTTCTCTTTGGCATACCACATTACCTTAGGGTCACGAAAATCACGGATACCGGGATTTTTTAAAACAGGATTGCCGGAATATTTTGTCCAGGCCATGCCACTATCAAGGCTATAGGCAAGACTTTCATTTTCCGTTTTGTCACTTCCGGCTTTTTCTCTTTTAGGATCATGACTGGTAAAAATTGCAACCAAAGGTATCCTGCCATTTTTAGCAAAACCTGACGTATTATTTGAATCCACAACAGCGCTGCCTGAGAAAATATAGCCGAGACTGTCGGGATATAACGCAATCGGTAACTCTTTCCAATGCACTAAATCTGTGGTAATAGCATGTCCCCAATGCATCGGACCTGGAGTTATGCCATCAGGGTGATACTGAAAAAACAGATGATAAGTGCCATTGAAATAAATCATTCCATTCGGATCATTCATCCAATTTGCTTTTGGCGAGAAATGCAGTTGGGGTCTATATTGCTCGTGGTACTGTTCGGCAACCAACTGTTGCGCTTTTGCAGAATAGCATATATAACCTGAGAGTAATAAACACAGGGTGATTGTTTTTTTCATACAAATTTTTATTAAGGTTTATTGGACTGGCTACAGTAATTTAAATATTTCAGACAAAGCGCTTGGATCGTCCTGGTACATCAGCAGCTTTCCTTTAGCTGCGAATAATAACATTGAAGGGTATTGGCGCGGATTAAAATCCGCGATAAATTCATTTCTCAGGTCCCAGAGCATCGTCACATTGCTCTTGCCTATCAACCGAGGACCATAGGTACTCATAAACTTGTTTACCTTCTTCGGGTCGTCCAGTGTTACAAGATAGATTTCAGCTTTCTTGAACTTCTCGTATTGTGAGTTAATCTCGTGCATGGCATGCTGGCAGTGCTCACAGTCAGAATCGAAAAAAACAAAAAATGCCTTTTTTTGAGGCAACATATTGCTGTTTGTAAAAGGCTTCTTGTCCAGTTTATAAAATACAAACTGAGGTAATTGTTGCACAGGCTTCTGAGCTGTTGCGACATATGACAAAAACAATAACAGGATGCTGAAAATGTAATTCTTCATCAACGGTTGTTCTTATATAGGCGGGGCTCTGTCAAGATTGTCAGATGCCCCGCCATGATTATTGGTTAATGTGCTTAATACCCAGGATTCTGTTTATATAGACCATTTGTAAACTGGATTTCTGACTGCGGTATTGGAAGATACTCGTCTCTTCCCGCAGTAAATTTCGCAGTGCTTAGAAAAGATCGTCTGCCTTTTTCTATATTAATATACCCATTCAGTGTAGACTCAGCTATGCCCCAGCGAACCAGGTCAAAGAAACGCTCACCTTCGGTTGCAAACTCTAAGCGTCTTTCCCACTGCAAAGCCTTCCGTGCATATGCCTGTGTCCAGTTAGTTGCAGAGTAAGGCTGAACATTGTAGTTTGACGGGAAAGTTCCGTCCAGCTTTTTAAGCCTTCCTGTGCTTGCTGCAGCACGGATTCGAACCTGATTAATTAATGGCAAGGCCTGGGCCGGCTGATTTAATTCGATATAAGCCTCTGCTTGCATTAATAAGACGTCGTCATATCTAAGCACATCCACGTTTTTTGCACTTCCCATAAATGGGCCAAGTTTAAAGTATGATGAACTGGTAGCTAATTGCTGGCTCTTCATAGTATGGAAGTTACCATAAACGCCCGGATCACGTACCCAACTATTACTAAATGGTTTTGTCGGGTCGTATTTATAAGGGTGCCCGTCGATACCTACGGTGTGATCAATCCGAACGTCGACTGTTTGAGTTGATAAATCTGCAATACTGTTATTAAACGTATCAAAATTTGGCAGTCCGTTAGCATCAGTAGTAAATGCATTCACCAGGTTCTGGCTGGCGGCGTGGAATCCGCAGCAACCATATTGAGGGGCGCCATGCGGATAATTTAAGCCATCTTCAAAGTTCAAGCGGCCGTCAGTAGTGCCATCATTGATTGTGAATTGTATCGCAAATACAGATTCCGGTCCGTTCTCTGTTTCTGGCAAGAAGTTGTCGGCATAATCCGCACTTAGAGAATATTTACCCGATGCTATAACGTCCTGGGTGAGGCTGACCACCTGTTGTAGTCTGGTCTGATTAATATTGGTGACATGGTATGATGCATCCTGCTCATATGCCTGATACAATCTTACTTTGGCTAGATACGCCTCGGCTGCGTATTTATTTGCTCTGGCCAGCTCGGGCTGGGAAGTAGGCAGGTTATCAACAGCAAACTGAAAGTCATCGGCAATTTTATTCCACGCATCTTCGTCTGATAACGTGTTCGATGTTTTTAGAATCTGATCCGCCGTCGCGGTTTCATCAAAGATCGGAACCTGCTTGTATAGGCGCTTCATGATAAAATAGGAATGCGCCCTTAAAAATCTAAGTTCTGCTATCCGGATTTTTTTATTTGGGAACTGAGCGTCAGATATGGCTTCAACTGCTCTAAGCGCCACATTTGCCCTTGAAATTGATTTGAACAAGTTCTTCCATGTTCTGGAAATGAACGCATCAAGTGAAGGGTTAACCAGATTATAATGCTCCATGGCATCAATCTCGCCAACGTCCCCGGTTCCGCCACCTCCTTTATAAGCATCATCAGAGCGGACGCTTCCGTATGCCCAGTTGCTATAAATTGGCCCTATCATATCCCCATTTCCGATACCGGCATACGCGGCTGTAACTAACCCGTCAACAGCAGTCGGCGAAGTCAAATCTGTTGACTTTAACGCACCTTTTGGTGTATAGTCTAATGCTTTTTTGCACGAGCTTACACAAATAAGCCCAGCTAAAGCTGTAATGATCAATATTTTCGTTTTCATATCAGTGAAATTTAAAATGAAGCGTTAACGCCAAAGCTTAATATTTTTGGAACAGGCACTACATCAAGACTTGCTCTTTCGGGATCCGGACCCAGGTACTGTTTGCTCTTGAGAGTGAATAGATTTTCACCCATTACAAACACCCTTAGCCTGGTAAAGACTGCGCGAGGTTGAATTGTATAACCGAATTGGATATTCCGAACCTTAAAGTAAGACGTGTTTACAATAAAATAATCCGAAGTTCTTGTTGTCTCGTTATTATTATCCTTAAGCGTCAATGCCGGAACGTTGGTATTGGTATGTTGCGGTGTCCATCCGTTAAATACGCCAGGGCCAACATCTTCTCTGCTATGCATCAAATTGTTGAAGAAGGTATAGGGGTCATATCCTCTCCTCCCGGCTACACCAGATCCGAATATAGCCAGATCGAATTTTTTATACGTCAGGTCAACCCGTGCACCATATTCCAGGGCAGGCAGGGTAGTGCCTATCCAGGTTTGATCGTTTGCGTCAATTTTGCCGTCATGATTGGTGTCCACATAACGAATGCGTCCCGGGCCTGCGCCAATTTGGGTTGGAGCCGCGTCGACTTCAGCTTGTGACTGGAATAATCCGGCAGTTTTGTAGCCAAAAATATCAAACTGCGAATGACCGATGATGGTATTCTCCAGGTTGCCCGGATAGGCGGGCCGCACATCTTCTGGCAGCTTGGTGATCTTATCCCTGAAATGAGAAAAGTTTAAAGTAACATTGTAATTAAAGTCTCCGCTTTGCTGTCCATGATAAGTCAGGACAAGCTCCCAGCCTTTGTTACTTTTTGAAGCGCCGTTTACCGTTTTGCTTTGACCTTCGCCCAGTGCTGAAGCAACCGGCGGCGTAATTAATATACCTGTCGTATTTCTTGAGAAATAATCGAACGATCCTGAAATTTTATCGTGCAAGAACGAGAAATCTAAACCGGCATTAATTTCGTCCGTTGTTTCCCATTTCAGATCGGGGTTTCCTAACTGGGTCTGCACAAATCCGGATGGTAAAGCTCCCGTGTTAGCGCCGGTTAATGAATACGCGGTACCAATATTCATATATTGCTCCCAGAAACCGGGTGTAAGTTGATTTTGTGTGAAACCATATCGTGCGTAGTATAGTGTATAACGTGACAAATCACCAATTTCCTGGTTACCCACCCGGCCAACACCAAGACGTGCTTTCAGCTGAGAGAACAGGTTTTGATTCTTCATGAAATCTTCCTGGTCGATCCTCCAGCCCGCCGAAGCCGCTGGAAAAATACCATACTGATTATTGGCACCGAATCTTGAGGAACCGTCACGACGTAGAGTAAGAGCGAGCAAATACTTATTATTATAGTTGTAATCCAGGCGTCCGAACTGCGAGAATAAAGTATGTCCCAGCGACGTACCGGTTATGTTTGTTTTGCCAGTGCCTGCATCAAATACGAAATAGTCTTCGGATTGAATGGCAAAGTTCTCTTTATAGGTTGTCAGATAATCAGTAAAAGTTTTGATGTACTCTGTACCTGCTAAAAGTTTGAAGTGATTATTCTTATTCAGATCGAAATCATACCGGATGGTGTTTGACCAGGTCGTGCTTAGATAATGGTTCTGATCATTAAACAGGCTATTTGTAGTGCGGTTTAAAGCCCCCTCGGAAAATGTCGGACTAATTACCTTGGCTAAATAATTGGCATTATCTGCGCCGTAATTAGACTTGATATACAGGTTTTTGATCGGTTGTATTTCTAAGAATATATTTCCGAAAGTAGTTAACCGGTTGGTATTATTCCATTTTGCAAGATCCTGCATGTGCAGCGGATTATTCCTGTCAGAATAACCGGCGCCTAATTCACCTGCATAGGTAGTTCCGTCTTTTTGGTAAACCGGTATTGTCGGAGCTAAGTTAACTGCCAAGGCTGTTGTAGTTGCTCCGCCCAAATCTTTTGTTGGAAGCGTCTCATTAGAGTTGGCAATTTTTATGCTCGCGCCAAGGGTAGCTTTGCCATTAAATGCGCGAGTTATAGCATTGATGCTGCCGGAATTACGGACATACCTGGTAAATTTGACAAGGCCATTATTGGTAATATGCCCGAAATTTATATCAAACGATGAGTTTTTGTTGCCTACGGTTGCCGTAAAATCGTTATTTGTCGCGATAGCTGTTTTATACAGTACGCTTTGCCAATCGGTGTCACCTACCGGAGTATTAGGGTCACCGCCTACAAATGGCTTAGGAGTAACACTGTTTAAAACGGGGTTTGCGTAATTCCCGTTCCAGTCGAAGGTATAGATATCTCCATAACCGGCAGCAGGGTCCTGTCCGTCATTGACGGAGGCCTGCCATAAAGCTTTTCCCCGGTCTACTGCATTTAGCACTTTGTAGCGCAATGACTTTTCAGATTCAGTTGAAGTCGTGCTGTTGAACTGGAATTGAACCTTGCCCTCGGTATTTCCTCCGGTTTTCGTAGTGACGATGATCACGCCATTAGATGCACGCGCACCATATATTGATTCGGCAGAAGCATCCTTAAGTACCTGTATAGAAGCAATGTTCGAAGGCGAAAGGCTTTGGAATACTTCGGGACGGGTCGTTGGTATACCATCGATGATATATAACGGATCGTTGTTGCCCAGTGTATTCGCTCCACGGATCAATATCCTGCTTGTCGCGCCATTAACAGAGCCATCTTTTTCTATATATAAGCCTGCTACGCGGCCTTCCAGCGCTTGCATGGTGTTGCCGGAGCTGTTATTTTTAACGGCCGTCAAATCAACCACCGCAACAGCGCCCGTTAAATCTTTCTTCCTTTCACTCGAATAGCCCGTAACGATCACTTCGTTCAAAGCGCTTTGTGAACCTTTGAATTGAATATTTAAGTTTTGCGTTGCGGCGGTAATTTGCGTCAATATTGGGGTTTCTCCAACAAGGGTTATTCTCAGTGTTTGGCCGTTCTCAGCGTTTATACTGAAATTACCGTTGATGTCCGTAGTTGTCCCTTTCCGGGTTTCAACAACTACCACAGTGGCCCCTGGAACGGGCTTGGACTCATTGTCCGTTACAACCCCCTTTATTGTTCGGGATTGTGCGCGTCCTTCACTAATAATTAGTATCAGCAAAGAGCAAAAAAGTAGTAATCTTCTCATTTAGTTTTCATTTTAGGGTAATAGATTGATTGGTTAATTCAAAACATATTTTGGTTAAATTTTGCATATTCTTGTATTTGGTAATCCGGGCAACCTCCTTTCTTTGTAGCAATAAAAGCCCCCATGGCGACTGCATCTTTGATGATTTGCTGTGGTTCTTTATTCAAAAAATGCCCGGCAATAAAAGCGGCCAGAAATGAATCGCCGCTTCCAATGGTATCCTGCACTTTTACTTCTCTTCCCCAGGCATGGTAGTTAGTTTGATTTTTATAATAGGAAGCGCCGAATTCGCCCTTGGTGACGATGATTTCGGGCACATTAAACTTGTCCTGTATAAACCGGATTTGAGAGGCCTCATTGCTGAACGAGCCTCCAAATACAGACTGAACCATTTCCAATTCAGCCTGGTTAAACTTTACGATGTCGGCCTTAGTCAAAAGCGCTCCAAGAAGATCGCGGCTGACAAAAGGCGGTCTCAGGTTAATATCAAAAACCTTGATACAATCATTTTCAAGCAATTCAAACAGCGTATTTCTTGTAAATTCGTTCCTTGACGCCAGGCTGCCGTAGATCAAATAAGTGGAATTGCTGATCAAAAGCTTGGCAGCTTCGATCTCTTCAATAAAGTCCCATGCAACGGGGGACACAATTTCATAACTTACCTCGGTGCCGTTCATTTTTGCCAGCACCTGGCTGGTAGGGTATTTGGTATCAACCTGCAGGAAATCTCTTCCAACACCCCACGAATGAATGAGTGAGCTTAATTGATGACCGTATATGTCGTTACCAACTCTGCTGAATATATTTGCTTTTATGCCGCGCTTATTCAAGTGATAAGCAACATTTAATGGAGCCCCTCCCGGTTGAGGGCCTTCGGGCAGCATGTCCCACAACACTTCCCCGAAGCAAATAGCCGGCAATATGTTTGTTTTACTGTTCATACCCTTAATGCATCACGATATTAGTTTCTATCTGCTCAAGCGACTTGCCCTTGGTTTCAGGCATAAACCGCCACACGAAAATGAACTGGAGTACCATCATCGTCCCGAAAAAGGAAAAGGTGACGGCGCCCCCCAGTTTCTCTGCAAAAAAAGGAAAGGAGAAAGCGATAATGGCTGCCATGATCCAATGTGTGGAACTGCCCAGCGTTTGCCCCTGTGCCCGTACCTGGTTAGGGAATATTTCTGAAATAAACACCCAAATAACTGCTCCCTGGGAGAAGGCAAAAAAGGCGATGAACACCATGACGTATATAGGGATTGTAAAGCCCTCGAACTGCCCGGTGTAAAAGGTAAATGCGACCATGAACAAGGAGCCAATAAGGCCAACCGAGCCAACAAGCATTAACAGTCTTCTTCCAACTCTATCGATAATATTGATTGCAAAAAGCGTGAAAAGGAAATTGATCATGCCGATCCCTACCGTCGATAACAGGGATGAATGCGCACCGAGGCCCGCCATTTCAAAAATCCGCGGAGCATAATAGATAATCGCATTAATACCGGATACCTGGTTGAAAAAAGCAAACAGTACCGCCAGGAATGCAGGTTTTTTATATTCAGCAGAAAATAACGATTTATTGTGTTTTTCACCCTGGCTATCCAGTTCCGATCTCTTTATATCAACCAGGTCACGCTCATAATTCAGAGGGTTAATGATCTTGAGAATAGACAGTGCTTTTTCGGTTTCGCCTTTCTTAAGGATAAGCCAGCGTGGACTCTCTGGTATAAACCTGATCAGGATAATAAATAACAAAGATGGGAACGCCTGAACACCCAGCATCCAGCGCCATGACGTCTCGCCGCCCTGACCGATTAAATAATTCGACAAGTAGGAGATCAATATGCCCAGTACGACATTAAACTGGAATAAACCTACCAGGTTGCCCCTGCGCTCGGCCGGGGAGACTTCGGATATGTAGATTGGGGCGGTAACAGACGAAGTACCAACACCAAGCCCGCCGAGAAAACGAAAAGCAAGAAAGAGGGACCAGTCGGTTGCGAATGCAGTTCCGATAGATGATAATAGATAAGCAGCGGCTACAAAATAAAGGGTGTTCTTTCTCCCAAAGCGATCTGACGGTTTTGAACCGAGCATGGAGCCAATAACTGTTCCTATTAATGCAATAGAAATGGTAAGGCCATGTTGAAATACAGACAAACCCCAGTAAGCCTGGATTGATTTTTCGGCACCGGAAATTACAGCCGTATCAAATCCAAATAAAAAGCCACCAAGGGCAACAACCATGGACCAGGCCATGACAGAATTTTTTTTCATAAAAGTTGGTTAGTATAATTGGTGTTACTGATCGCAAAGTAGGCTGCGAAGGATGATGAGAGTTATCAGTTTTATTTCAAAATGCTCAAATTTTTAAACATGTTATAAACAATTGACTTTCAGACAAATAAAATTTATCAAGTTTAAAAAACCGGAGACACTTATAGTTATGTTACATGAAATCTTTGGTACTGTTACATTTTGTAATCTATGTCCGCAGTAGTCGGCAAGCGCCTATTTGGTGTTTTAAGAATTTTATCTATATTTTTGAAACTGGGGTTAATCTCTCCGTCCAATTAAAACCGTTGAACAATCATTTATTACGAGTCAAAAGATGAGCGGACGCATGGCATTCTGTAAACTATTCCGGGTACTTTCATTTGTTACCCTGATTATATTATGTATAACAGGATGCAAAGACGATAAGAAAAAGGCTACTTATACGATCGGCTTTTCACAGTGTGTAGGGTCCGACTTATGGCGCAAAACTATGCTGGATGAAATGAAAACTGAGCTTTCTTTACATCCGGGAGCCAACTTCGTTTATGCTGATGCTGAAAATAGTAGCGAGTTACAGATAGGCCAGGTGAAGAAAATGCTCGATGAGGGTATAGACTTGCTTATTATCTCCCCGAATGAAGCCCAGCCGTTAACGCCAATTGTTGAAGAAGCATATAATAAAGGGATACCTGTAATTGTTATTGACCGCAAAACGTCATCAAGCTTATACACGGCCTATGTTGGAGCCGACAACTATCAGGTGGGAAAACTGGCAGGTGACTACATTGCATCAACTTCTGTAGGTGAGGTTAATTTACTAGAGGTAATGGGACTTCCCGGCTCTTCCCCGGCTATTGAACGAGACCGTGGGCTTATGGACGGATTAGGAAATTCTTCAAACATACATGTATCTAAGGTCTATGGCGATTGGCTAAAGCAACATGCAAAGGCTGAACTAAGAAAAAACAAAAAACAACTGGCCGGCATAAATGCAATTTTCGCCCATAATGACCAAATGGCCTCAGGCGCCAGAGAGGTATTAAGCAATCTCCATTTACCTGGCACAATCAAAGTATTTGGCGTTGATGCGCTTCCCGGTAATGGCGGCGGCTTGCAAATGGTTGCCAACAAGGTTCTTAATGCAAGTGTGTTATACCCTACCGGCGGCAGGGAAGCCATTCTAACTGCATTTCATATATTAAATAAAGAGCCATTCTCCAGGGAAAATATTTTGCAATCGCTGGTGATCGATTCCACCAACGTCAAGCTCATGCAATTGCAGTGGAACAAGATTGAAAGCCAGCAAAAGGATATAGAGAAACAACAATCTTTACTGACCGACCAGCAAGCAATTTATAAAAGCCAGCAAATTGTACTCGATATCATAATTATTTCACTGGTATTGGCTATCATTTTTGGGGGGCTTGCCTTTTACTCTCTAACCGAAAACCGGAAGATCAATAAGAGACTGGAAGCAAAGAACAACGAAATCGTTTCGCAAAGGAATCAATTGATCGAAATGTCTGCCAAAGCTGAGGCGGCTACGGAAGCTAGGCTGAATTTTTTCACGAACGTATCTCATGAGTTCCGTACTCCTCTTACGCTGATGTTGTCGCCTTTGCACGACCTGCTTGCAAACGACAAGCTATCTTCGCTTGCCGGCAAAAACCTAAGACTAGTACAGCAGAATGCTTTCAGGTTATTGAAACTGGTTAACCAATTGATCGACTACAGGAAAATAGAGATCGATAAACAAACTATAAAAGCGTCAGAAAATAACCTGGTTGATTTTGTGCGCGAAATTGTTGAAGCCTTCCGCGTATATGCGCAAAAAATGAATGTCAAACTTTACTTCACTTCTTCTGAAAAAGAAATAAAGACCTGGTTTGATGCAGAAATGCTGGACAAAGTGTTCTTCAACCTGATATCTAATGCTATCAAATTTTGTAATGAGGACGGCCGCATCAAAGTAACGATTAGAAAAGATGGCCCTGACTTCGTTTACATTGATGTGGAAGATAATGGAATCGGAATGTCGCCGGAAGATACTGCGTTGGTATTCGATCAATTCTATCAGGCGGATAACGCACCGGTTACGGGTTCGGGAATTGGCCTTTCTCTTTCAAAAGAGATCGCGCTGTTTCATCATGGCAATATTGACGTTAAAAGCCAGAAATGGAAGGGCACGACATTTACAGTAATCTTGCCGCTTGGAAACGATCATTTAAATGCCATGGAAAAAAGTTATTCGCGAAACGATTGGTCTGATCTGGCTGAAAAATCAAAGATATACCAGGGAGAGTTTAGCCGGATTATCGTCAACGATAGCCATGACCTTCTGAAAGAGCCAAGTGAACATTCAATCCTGATTATTGAGGACAACACCGATCTACTACAATACCTCACAGACAAATTCAGTGAAAACTTTGAGGTGTTCACCGCCTGTAATGGCAATGCCGGTATTACGAAGGCATTTGACCATGTGCCAGACTTGATCATTTCAGATGTCGTATTACCCGGTGTATCCGGAAAAGAGCTTTCAAAGACCCTCAAATCGGACGTTCGCACATCCCATATTCCCATTATCCTGCTCACGGCTCAGGGGAGTCTTGAGCACCAAATATCCGGTGTTCAATCTTTAGCCGACCTGTATATTACAAAGCCGTTCAATTTTGATTACCTCAGCGCGAGCGTATGGAACCTGATAGGTAACCGCGCCCTTCTGAAAGAGCATTTTACCAGTGACATAAGCACAACAGAAAAACTTACCATATCTAAAAAACTGGATAAAAAATTCCTGAATGATTTTGCCGGTATTGTAGAACAAAACCTGGCCAATGAAAAATTCTCGGTGGATGACATCTGTAAAATCATCGGAATTTCCCGTGTGCAGCTTTACCGGAAGGTAAAAGCCTTACTGGATTGCAGCATAACTGATTATATCCTTAACCGGCGACTAAAAAAAGCGACCTATCTATTGAATAATGAGAGCCTGACTATTTCAGAAATTACCTATATGGTAGGATTTTCAAATCCTAACTATTTTGCTACCGTTTTTAAAGCAAAATATGGCTGTACGCCCAGTGAATTTAAAAAGAAAGAGAAGTTGAGTAATTAATAACTTTACGAAAAGCGCTCCGACCATTACTCCGGTACCCGCACCAATCAAAAAACCGACCATTCTAACATTTAGGGAAAAGGCATCATGTCCGGAATATATGTCGCCAAATTATTGTCAGATATCCAAAATGGGCGGCACAAGATTGCAGAATGTCAACAAGCCTACCAGGACTGGGGCGAGCAATTTATAACCGGAGAAATAGTGGCCCTCAAGGAATTAATGCCTACCTATGAGCGAACATTTTTTTGTGAATAAGCCGGGGCCTTATCAGGCATCGAAGAGTAGTTCTTCGTAATAAAAAATGTTCATGTTGAGCACATCTTCATGTTTGGTGATGAAAGAGTAATTTTCCCTGCTTTTCCTTTTGAGAAGGCAAAAGAACTGCAAGGCGGTATTATCACCATCTGCATGCGCATCGTCGTTAACGGTAAACGTGTAGAATTATCTACCGGTCGCGAATGCGGGGTCGACAATCCCGGCGAGCCCGGTTTGACCGGGTCAAAATATGGACTGCTTTAAAAATATTTTGATTGACAAGATACATCACTAATGAAAAGTATCTTCCAGACCCCAATTTGTAGACCAGCAATTTTAATATTCTCTTTTTACATCTCGTTGATTGGTTAGCAAAAAGCAAAAAAATACGATAATTATCATTGCCAGCACCCACTTAAATTTTAAAACCACCTCCAATATAAGGCTGCCTGTGGCCGGGCTTATCCACATTAATAAACCATAGGCCAGCGCTATGCTCAAAGCAAAAATGGTCGCCGCCAACAAGTTAAACCTTCTGTCGCTTTTACGGTTCAGTTGTTCCTGTATTTTTCGCCTTACATTAGCTGCAAAGCTAAAAGATAGGCCCTGTGAAGGTTCTTCAGCAAGCACAGTAAACAATTTTCGGTACGCCAAGATATCACTGTTCTCCTTTTGGCTAAATATATTGTCGCCGGTACCTGTTCCGCGGCTCAGTAATTCCTGCAATTCATCATCATTCAGCTCTTCCATGTGTTTTCCTGTTTAATATCTTTTTCGATTTTTTCTTTTAATAATTTTCGCGCCCTGAAAAGATAGCTTTTCACTGTGCCTTCGGGTATACCCGTAATTTCCTCGATTTCTGTGAGCGAAAATTCGTTTAGATGATACAAGGTTAGCACGGTTTTATACTGATGGGGCATTTGTTCAATAAGCTCGTTAACATAAGCCGCGGTATTCTTTTTTATAAGTTCCTGTTCCGGCGTTTCTTCTGTAAAATGATAACTGTCTATATTGTCAGGATATTCGTAAGTCGAATTATTTTTATTTTTTTTAAGGTAGTTGACTGCGGTCAGATAAGCTATGCGCGCTATCCAGGTAGATAATTTTGATTGAAAACGGAATGTACCCAGGCTATTGTATATTTTTATGAATACCTCCTGGCAGATATCTTCTTTATTTTGCTGGTCTTGTACCAGCCGGTTGATGACAAAGAATACCAGCTTTTCATACCGTTTGACCAACAATTCAAAAGCCCGCAAATCTTTGTTTAATATCCTGCTTACAATATCATATTCATTAAACATATTACAGTAGTCAAGATATATACTTTAGCGGTTGCAAAAAAAGAATAAAAATTATTTTAAAATAATTGCAACCTGGGTGGCAGTTATGTTGACTACTGTAGCAAATAACTTAAAAACAACACATCATGAAACAGTTAATGCCATTTATAATCATCATCGTATTTTTTGTTCTTATCGCCATATTCATTCTGGCCTTATATAACTACAGGCTTAAAAAGAGGATACTTGACGCCGGCCCTTTAGATGAAACAGGCCTCAAGTTTTTGGCACAGCTATCCGATTCCGGGAGCGACGCTATGAAATGGGCGTTGCTTTTATTATCATCAGGTACCGGTTTTGTGGTTATGCAGTTTGTTCCTTACAGTGCTGAAGATTCACCTGTGCCTTACGGAATCGAAATGATCTTTATAGCTATAGGTTTTCTGCTTTACTACTTCTTCCTGAAGAAACAAAAGAATAATACTTCGCTATAATTTCTGCCGGGAGGCCCCCAACAACGTTTACAGCTCACAAAATTTAAAAAAGGACAAATGCTCCAATGGCTTTGTCATGCCTAAAAATTCACAATCAATCTGATCAACATGAAACTTAAACACACCCTGGTACAACTAATTATAATTATATCTGTACTACTTTCTCAAAACTTTCAGGCTGCTGCTCAAAATAAAACAGCATATCATATAAACGGCATTATCGCGGATTCTGCAACTCAAAAGCCATTAGCCATGATTACTATAAGGCTTAAGGATGCGAATAACGAAACTGTTAAAGTAGTGGTTTCTAAAGACGATGGCTCATTTACACTTTCATCGATTGCCCCGGCGTCATATTGGTTATCCATAAATGCTATCGGCTATGGTTCAATGATGCTTCCCGTTGATTCGACTGCATTCCGGTCAAATACGATAGATCTGAAAATTATTTGGCTAAGCGATAGAATGACGGCTTTAAAAGGTGTAATTGTTACTGCAGAAAGACCTATCATCAGGCAAAAGGCTGACAGGATAATTTACGACCTGAAGGCCGACCCCGAAAGTAAAAGCAATAACCTGCTTACTATGATGCGTAAGGTGCCTTATCTGTCGTTAGACGGCGACGGCAACTTATTGATGAAAGGCAACTCCAGTTTTAAAGTGCTCATTAATGGCAAACCATCTGGCAGTCTGGAAAGCAACCTTAAAGCGGTACTGCAAAGTATTCCGGCATCAACCATACAAAGGATAGAGGTGATTACCACACCGCCATCTAAATATGATGCCGAGGGTATGGCAGGGATCGTTAACATCATTACCAGTAAGAAAATTAATGACGGCTTTAACGGATCGATCAATGTTAATGAAAGCTTCCCGGTTGGCGGCCCAGGTATTGGTAGTTCGTTTACGGCTAAAGAAGGTAAGTTTGGCGTGTCAGCTTTTGGTGGCGGAAGTATTAATAATTCCCCCGAAACTTTTAATACCAGTAAGAGGGTTGATATCAGCGGGACGACGCTTGGCCAGAAGGGCAGCCGCGGCTCAAACAATAAAACAGCTTACTTTGGTACAGAGTTGAGTTATCAGATAGATACCTTAAACCTGTTAACTGCCCAACTCAATTATAACGGCAGCCGGGCAAATGATCATTCCGGCCAGGCATCTGATCTTACCCACACAGCCGGGCTTTTACAGCAGTATAATTTTAATAATAATAACAAGGCAACCGGCTATGGCATAGATGCAGGCATTAATTACGAGATGGGTTTTAAAGCGATGAAAAATAGATTGCTCACCTTTTCATATATGTACGGTACAAATTTGAATAACAAAAATGGTAGTGATGTATTTACTAACCGATTTAACTTTAATACTCCTGACTTTTTACAAACAGATCACGAGCAGTTCAGGGAACATACCTTCCAGGTTGATTTTGTAACACCTGTTAAAAAAGTAAATATTGAGGCTGGGATAAAAGCTATATTAAGGAAAAACAGCAGCGATTTTGAGTACCGGCCACAGGATGCTATTTCAGGCCAATACGAGACAGACCCTGCATTGTCAAATTCATTTACCAACACGCAAAATGTATTCAGTGCATATAACTCCTACCAACTCAATTTAAACAGTTGGAACATCAACGCCGGTATGAGGCTGGAAGGAACGGTGATCCGCGCCAATTTTTTAACTACAGCTTCGGTTGCCGATCAAAACTATCTGAACCTTATTCCTTCATTAGCGATAGGCAAAAGCTTAAAGGACGGCAGCAATATCAATTTTGGCTTTTCGCAAAGGATCAGGAGACCGGGCATTAACAGATTAAACCCCTATGTTGACCGTTCAAATCCCGCTTATGAAGTTACAGGTAACCCCAATTTAAGGCCGGTGTTGCTAAATGATATACAGTTTGGTTATAGCAGTAACAAAAAGTTATCGGTTAACATCGGCCTTGACTATTCATTCATGAACAACCTGGATCTGCAGGTGGTAAACTTTGACCCTGCCACTCAAATCACGCAGGTTACTTATGCAAATACAGGTAAATCAAGTAGTGCCGGTGGCAATATTAACCTAAGTTATCCGGTAACCAGTATTTACAATGCAAACCTTAACGGCAACGCTATGTACCTGTGGCTAAGCGGCCAGGCTAATGGGCAGCCGGCATCTAATAATCTTTTTATGTATGGATTTACGCTATCAAACGTTGTGCGCCTTAACCATGGCTGGGCCCTAAATGCAGACTTGGGTTTAAATAGTCGTAACCCAACAGGTTTACAAGGCTACACTAATGGCTTTTTTTACAGCGCTTTCAATTTTAATAAGGATATCATCAAAAATAAATTCAGCATAGGCGGCGGCATTAAAAACCCGTTTACCAAATACCGTAGCAGCGTAAATACTACTTTTAGTCCGCAGTTTAACCAGGTATATGAAAGTCACAATTATTTCAGGTCGTTCAACATCAGTTTAAATTACAGCTTTGGCGGCTTGCAGAGCAGGATCAACAAAAACAAAGTAGGGATAGAAAATAACGACTTGGCCAATTAATATCAAGGCTTTGTATTTTAGTTAAGCCTATTCATGATTTTTACAAAATTAGACCCTAAGAAATAATCGGCACATGCTCTGAAATGGCCAAAAACGACGAAAGCCACCGACGGACTATTTAACAAAAAAGGTCATTTTTCGATGACCCTTTTTGTTTTTAAGACCTTGTAACTGCTTGTCAAGGTCACTTCACAGGCGCATTTTAGTACAACTTTATTTTATTAATGCACGGAAACGATCTGCATAATACCAAGTATTTTGTTATTTAATTTTTAGCAATCCCGCGTTTATGGCAACAATCACAGTGCTGAGACTCATCAGCACTGCTCCGGCGGCCGGACTAAGCAAAATTCCGTATGAATATAAAACGCCTGCGGCAAGCGGCAAAGCAACAATATTGTAGCCCGTGGCCCATGCCAGGTTCTGAACCATTTTTCGATAAGTTGCTTTCCCAAATAATACAAGGTTGACGATATCCTTCGGGTTGCTGTTCACTAGCACTATGCCGGCTGTCTCAGCGGCTATATCACTTCCGGAGCCTACAGCTATGCCTATATCTGCCTGAGCAAGGGCCGGCGCATCATTTACGCCATCTCCGGTCATGGCTACATATTCTCTACTGTTTTGCAGTTCTCTTATCTTTTCAAGTTTTTCATGAGGCAACACCTCGGCGAAGTATTTGTCCATGCCGAGTTTATCACTTACACTCTGTGCAACCTTTGTGTTATCACCTGTCAGTAATACCGACTTGATATTGTTGTTGTGCAATGTCTTTATTGCGTCAGCAGATTCAGGTCGTATGCTATCGGATAGCGCTAAATATCCGGCGATTTGATCATCTTCCATAACAAACACCACCGTTTCTGCTTCTCCAGCTTCAAAGTTTGCAGGGAGAGCCACCTTGTTCTCTTGAAGATAGCCGGGACTAACTACTTTAATATTCTTGTCTTCTATAATTGCTTCTACACCTTGCCCTGTTAATGCCTTGAAATTTTCAGCTTTCGGAATGATAATCGAAAGCTCTTTTGCTTTTGAGATGATACCTGTAGCTATCGGATGTTCTGAATTCTGTTCCAGACCTGCTGCAAGTCTAACCAATTCGGTCTCTGAGTAATTTCCTAGAGTTGATATTTTTGACACCCCAAATTTACCCAATGTTAACGTCCCCGTCTTATCAAACACGAGTGTAGTTATTTTTCGGGCGTTTTCAAACGCTGTTCTGTTTTTAATAAGTAAGCCATTTTTTGCCGACAACGCAGTCGATCTGGCAACGACTAATGGTACAGCCAAACCCAACGCGTGCGGACAGCAGATAACAATAACGGTCACCATCCGCTCAATACAGAATGCAAGGTCTTTGCCAGAGACAAACCATGCAGTGAAAGTGATAATTCCAGATGCAATAGCGATAATTGTTAGCCACTGGGCTGCCCTATCAGCGAGTAATTGCGTATTCGATTTCGCGTTCTGTGCATCATTTACCAACTTAATGACATGCGACAGATATGAATCTTTTGCAGCATGACTGACAGTTATTCGCAATGCCCCATTTCCATTTAGTGAACCTGCGATCACTTTGTCGCCTTTCATACGATGTACTGGCTTGGATTCACCGGTGAGCATGGATTCATTCAAATAACTTTCACCGTCGAGGATATTACCATCGGCAGCTATTTTCTCGCCCGGCCTGATCAAAATAACATCGCCTTCTTTGAGTGAATCTGTTTTAACGTCCATAATATGGTCGCCATGAACAAGATGGGCATTGGAAGGCATGAGCTGGACCAGGAGTTCTAACTCACGTGATGCACCGGCTATCGATCTCATCTCTATCCAGTGGCCCAAGAGCATAATAAGAATAAGTGTGGCCAACTCCCAAAAGAAGTCCATTCCTTTTAGTCCGAAAACCGTTGCCACACTGTAAATAAAGGCAACAGTGATAGCAAAGCCAATCAGGGTCATCATACCGGGCTTTTTATCCTTAACCTCAATGATCAGTCCGGCTAAGAACGGATAGCCACCATAAAAGAAAACCAGGGTTGACAATGCAAACAACACATACTGCGAACCACTGAAAGTTAAGTGAATGCCCGACCAATGCTGGACCATTTCCGACAACAGCAATATGGGCATTGTAAGGATGAGAACAACAAAAAAACGCTTGCGGAAGTCTGCGACCATTGCTTTGTGATCGTGCCCTGCATGTCCCATGTGACCCTGTTTCATACCATATTCAGCCTGCTGATGATGTTGATGTTCCATAGTTTTAATAAGTTAGTGTTAATCCTGCGCCTAGCCCCATATCACTGTCGTAGTGACTGGAAACCGAGAAATTTTTATTGACGATATAACGCGCGCCGGCGGTGTATTCCTTATCCGTATTGCCGACTATGTTTAATCTTAATCGGCTGGTCAAAGGAATATCTTCGCGCCCCAACTGGAACCTGACCTTACCGTTGCCATCGATCCGTGCATCTGCCACAAACAACATGGGCAGTGTATAAGCCAAGCCTGCCACTATGGTATGCCGATTGTTCTTATTGCTGAGTTGTCCGAACAGGTTCTTTTCCTGCTCGTCCGTCTTTTTATAGTGATAGTCAAAACCTGTATAAACATAGGTCCACTGCATGCGGCCAAAGTAACGCCCGAACATCGTCTCGCTTTCATAACCCTTCGTGTCGTTTATTCCCAGGTGCCACATAGTAGAAAACTTCCAGCGGGTATTGGCTAAGGCCGCATTACCATCGCTGCCGTTGGTTTCCAATCCTAACTTTGCCGATGCATAAAATTTACGGTCATCGGCGGCTATCTTTTTAAAGCCAGCGACCGGATCAGGGACTTCGGGATTAGCTGTTGAATTTTTATAGCTGAATATGCGTCCCATTCCGCTCATCATATGGTAAAGGATATGACAATGAAAGAACCAGTCGCCGCTTTCCGTTGCGCGGAATTCAATCGTATCCCGCTCCATCGGCATAATGTCCAGCGTATTTTTTAAAGGCGAATACTCGCCCTGCCCGTTCAATACCCGGAAATAATGACCGTGCAGATGCATGGGGTGCCGCATCATGGTATTGTTGTATAGAATGATGCGCACATTTTCGCCCTGTTTGATCAATATCTTATCCGATTCGGAAACGGTCTTGTTATTAATCGACCAGACGTAACGGTTCATGTTGCCGGTCAACTCGAAATTGAGCACTTTGGTTGGGCCTGCGGGCAGCGTAGTCGGATGGGCAGCTTTCAGCATGCCGTAGTTAAGCGTTACCGGTGGTTCGCCCTCGCCAATCTCGGGGTACATCACCGTGTTCATATCCATCATCTGGTTGGTCATTTTCATGCCTTCCATCTCTTTTAGGTTACCATGCATATCCATCATGTTATTCATCATGTTCATACCGTCGAAATACTTCAGCTTCAGTAGTTTTTTTGCCGGATGTTTAGTGCCGCTACCCAACCAAAGCGATGTATTCTTTGTCCGGTCTTCGGGCATCGCTAAGAACTCATAGCTACCGTCCTTCGGAATAGTGACCATCACATCATAAGTTTCGGCAACCCCAACGATCATGCGATCCACGTCAACCGTTTGTACATCTTCGCCGTCGGTAGCTACCACGCTGAGTTTCCCGCCTGCCCAACCCAACCAAAAATAAGTGGAGGAACTGCCGTTGATAATCCGCAATCTAACCTGGTCACCCACTCTAAACTGCCGGGCATCATTTTCGGCCTTGCCATTACTGAAGAAACGGTCATAGTACACGTCGCTCACATCCATCGCAGTCATTCTTTTCCACTCATTAGTCAATTTCGTTTTCAAATGACCGGTTTGCATAGCCTGCAAATAGTTCTGCGTACTGCCTTTGCGGATAGCGTACCAGTCGGATGCGTTATGCAGCCTGCGCTGTACTTGCTCCGGGTTCTCGTCCGTCCAGTCACTGAGCAGCAATGTATATTCCTTTACCGGAGCTTGTTGTTTTTCATGGATAATAAAAGCGCCGTACAGACCGCTTTGTTCTTGTGTCATGGTATGCGAGTGATACCAGTAGGTACCGTGTTGCACCAGCGGAAATTTAAACAGGTGCGTTTGTCCGGCTTCTATAGGGGTTGTTGTCAGATAAGAAACGCCGTCATACCGGTTGGGCAGGATCAGCCCGTGCCAATGGATGGAGGTTTCCATCATCATTTCGTTATGCACGTAAATCTCGGCGGTATCCCCCTCCGTGAATTCCAGCGCGGGTGCCGGAATGCTGCCGTTGATGGCCATGGCCGGGCGCTGTTTACCGGTATAATTTACCGTGGTGTCATTAATATATAAGTGATAGATCTCCCGCTTACCGATCTTAGTATAAAGCGGAAGGTGTTTGCTTTTTTGCTCGCTGGACACGCCCATTATAGAATGTTGGGCGAAGGCAGTCACAAACAGTAGAAAAGCAATGAACAATAAAATAAACTTCTTCATGGTATTATAAAAGACCGGAGCCTGCGCACCGGCCGGTCGAATTATTTAGCTGCGGGCAAAGTTTCCTTTACATCGCCGCAGGTTAACATTTGATTACCGTAATAAGGGTTTTTGATGGCAGCTGATTCGCTTAGCCAATAAGACTTTTTCATCGGGCAATAGTCATGATAAACCGGTGCGCTATTAAACTTACCGACTTTTACCAATGCATACAGGTTTTCCGACAGCTTTGCAAAATGTTCCCGCTGATGGGCGATATCATTGCTCTCGCCAATATGGCGGGCATCAAACAGTAATTTATCTTTTTGAGCTTCGGTCAGTTGATCGGCAGGAACGGCATTTACCGCGCTTTGAAATTCTTTGGCCCTGGTATTAGTTGTGCCCGCGTTACCGCTGATCAAGGCATTCTTCACCCCATAATAGGCAGTAAGGATCGCGTCATTGGAAGAATTGGTTTGTGCTTTTACTTGCGTGATAGAAAGCAATGCAATAACGGCGCAAGCGAAAATTTGAAGCTTTTTCATGTTCTTAAAATATTATTAAAATGGATTATTAGTTTCCGCTGAACAGAAAACTATTGAATAAAAGAAGTTTTAATATGGACGAATAACCCAGAGGCTAAGCGGTTTCTTCAAGATGAAGAAATAGGAAAGAGATCAGATACGAAAAACACAGTTGCGCAGAAAGACGGGAACTGCCGGGACGGAAGGCGGCGCCTTGCTGACTGGGTAAGCAATGATCAGCGGCACATAGCTACAGTTCATAGCTTCGAAAGGCAGAATAACCGGAAGACCGGCACTTGTCGCGAACGTGAACTGGCTATAAGTAAGCGAACCGCTCTTCTCCGATTTAAGCTGCTGATGCTTATCCGTACAACATTTTTTGATAGCCTTTACCTTACGGTCCATGCCGCAGGTGTGGCACTTTTCGGTGTGATTATGCCATAGTGATACTTTCACAAGCCTGCCCATGCAGAACTGGTAGTGCAGCGTGGCCCCGGAGGAGGCTCCGAGATACAACACAGCTAAAAAGGTTATGAATAGCTTTTTGATCACGGTACAAATATGAGCAATATAAAGGATAGGTATTTATATAATTATCGCTTCCTTTTACATTTTAAGATGATCATCAGGCAAACATAATACAGAGACTGCTGGCAATAAATGATATCAATTACTTTTTTAGCTGCTGACGATCAATGATTTGTATTGTTTAACTCTGGTCCTTTGTTAAAAAAAGCAGCTATGAAAAAATTCACCACCTCTATTTTGACAATCACAGCAATATTGTTTTTTGCCATAGTGCCGGCACTTGCCCAAACCGAACCCAAGGGTGTTCCTGCAACCGAAATTCATATCAATAAAAAGGGCGAGATCCATGACCATGGAGGTACACTGCTCGGCTATATTAGTAAAGACGATATCGTCCGGGATGCCAAAGGCAATAAGGTATATTTCGTCGACCGGGACGGCAATGTTATCGACGCCAGGGGTAATAAATTGGGTAAGGCAAAAAAGGACGGCTTTTATTTTAACAATAACGGCGAAACTGTGCTCAAAGTAAAAGATAAAGATGCCGAAGAATGCGAAATCCTGGACCCGGTGGGCCATAATCTGGGAACGACGCACAAAAATTATAAACTGCACGCCTGTGCAGCGCATTGTTTTTGGCTGAAACAAAAGAGCGCGCCGCACCCGGTTCATTAGAGTTTAGAGGGAGCAGTACTGCTGTCCCTCTAAACTCTATAAAAAAAAGGTCTAATTGTGTAAACACCAGATCCGCGGATTGTCGATCTTTGTGTTTTTTGAACAGATGACCGAACTCTTTATAAAAAATATGGTATGCGACCGCTGTCGGATGGTGGTCGGCCAAGAACTGGAACGCCTGGGCCTGCATGTCACCAGCGTACAGTTAGGCGCGGCGCAGATATTGGAAAAATTGGATAAGCAGCAGCGTGAAGGATTAGCCGAAAACTTAAGCAAGCTAGGGTTTGAACTATTGGATGATGCAAGATCCAAAAACGTAGAGCAGATCAAAAAGATCATTATACAAAAGATCCATCACAGCGAGTACCTGGATATCAAAGTGAATTGGTCGGCTTTATTGGCCGATGAACTGCACCAGGATTATAAACACCTAAGCGGCCTGTTTTCAACCGTTGAGGGCATTACTCTTGAACAATATATTATTCAGCAAAAAATTGAACGGGTAAAGGAACTGCTGTTTTACGACGAATTAAACCTAAGCGAGATCTCCTATAAGTTAGGGTACAGCAGTGTGGCCCATCTTTCTGCCCAGTTCAAGAAAGTCACCGGACAAACGCCTTCTCAGTTCAAGGCAACCCGTTCGACAGCCAATTCCCGACGCACACTGGATAGCATCTGAAAATGATATAAATCCTAATGCTAATTGTGTAAAGCTTGAGGTGTGGCCACTTCAGATCTTTGGAACATCAAAGAATGAACCATGAGCACACAAGTTTTAGAACGCATTACGCGCAAAAGCTTTCCAGTTACAGGAATGAGTTGTGCAGCTTGCGCTGTAAGCGTAGAATCCATGCTGAAATCATCGGAAGGCGTTATGGATGCCGGGGTGAACTTTGCAACCCGGACAGCCTGGGCCGCTTATGATGGAGAATGCACCAGCCCTGAAAAATTGAGGCAGGCCGTGCAATCGGTCGGCTATGATCTGATTGCAGATGCCGAAGACCCGGCAGCAGTACAAGAGGAAATACAACGAAAACATTATCATGAGATTAAAAAGCGGACGATCTGGTCGTCCATTCTGGCATTACCTGTATTCATTATAGGAATGTTCTTTATGGCTATGCCTTACGCCGCCTGGATATCTATGGCACTTACGATCCCGGTGTTATTCTGGTTTGGCCGTCATTTCTTTGCAGGCGCCTGGAAACAAGCGCGTCACGGCAAAGCGAACATGGATACCTTAGTAGCGTTAAGCACTGGCATTGCTTTTATATTTAGTACATTTAATACCATCGATCCTGACTTTTGGCACCGCAGAGGTATACACCCGCATGTTTACTTCGAAGCTGCATCAGTGATCATCGCCTTTATTTCTCTTGGCAAATTGCTGGAAGAGACGGCAAAATCTAACACGTCTTTGGCTATAAAGAAGCTGATGGGCCTTCAGCCCAAAACAGTCCGGGTTATCGTAGATGGCAAGGAAATGGAAATCCCTGTTTCATCTGTTGTACCCGGCGACGAGGTGATTATACGGCCTGGTGAAAAGGTACCTGTAGACGGGGTTGTCACTTCCGGAGCCTCCTATGTAGACGAAAGCATGATCTCGGGTGAGCCTGTACCAGTAGAGAAGGTTAGTGAAGAGCGTGTATTTGCCGGCACCGTAAACCAAAAAGGCAGCTTTCAGTTCCAGGCTGAGAAGGTGGGTGGTGAAACCTTGCTGGCGCACATCATTAAAATGGTACAAGATGCGCAGGGTAGTAAAATGCCCGTCCAAAAACTGGTGGATAAGATTGCCGGAATTTTCGTACCTGTAGTGATCGGCATAGCCCTGCTCACATTTACAATATGGATGCTGGCAGGCGGCGAGGGTGCCTTTACCCATGCGCTGTTAACATCTGTAACAGTATTGGTAATCGCCTGTCCTTGCGCGCTTGGCCTTGCAACACCTACCGCAATCATGGTTGGTGTTGGTAAAGGTGCTGAACATCATATATTGATAAAGGATGCTGAAAGTCTTGAACTGGGCTATAAAGTAAATGCCGTCATTTTGGATAAAACCGGAACTATTACCGAAGGTAAACCTGTTGTTCGCGAGATGATATGGAAAGAAGGACTTGAAAACAGCACTTTGCTGAAACAAATCCTCTATAGCATGGAAATCCAGTCGGAACACCCTCTAGCAGAAGCGGTGGCGAACGAATTGTCCAATGAGAACATCTCAAGTATAAAGCTGGAAAAGTTTGAAAGTATAACGGCCAGGGGCGTAAGCGCAGTTTTCGAAGGCAATAAATATTACATGGGCAACAGGCAACTGCTCGACGAACATGCTATCAGCCCGGAGACAGTACAGCTAAAAAAATCGCAGGCGCTCCGGCAAAAAGCAAATACGGTGGTTTATTTTGCCAATGAAAACCAGGTAATCGCAGTAATTGCTATTGCCGATAAGGTCAAAGGAACTTCCATAAAAGCTATCAGGCAACTACGGAACATGGGTATCGAGGTCTATATGCTCACAGGCGACAATGCGCAGACTGCTCAAGCCGTAGCAACTGAAGTGGGGCTGCGACGATACAGGGCGGAGGTTTTACCCGCTCAAAAAGCCGATTTTGTCAAAGAGTTGCAGGCACAAGGTAAGATCGTGGCAATGGTTGGCGACGGGATTAACGACTCACATGCGCTTGCACAGGCCGATGTTAGTATTGCCATGGGTAAAGGCTCCGACATAGCCATAGATGTGGCCAAAATGACTCTGATTACTTCCGACCTTCAATCAATTCCAAAGGCTTTGGTGCTTTCCCGCAAGACAGTTCAGGCTATACGTCAAAACCTTTTTTGGGCCTTTATCTACAATATTATCGGTATTCCGGTGGCGGCAGGTGCGCTTTATGTTTTCAATGGATTTTTACTTGACCCGATGATCGCCGGAGCTGCGATGGCATTCAGCTCAGTTTCCGTGGTGACCAACAGCCTGCGTTTGAGATCGGCAAAATTGTAACGATTGCCCCAACCAGCCTGCTGATTAAACAACCGGTAAAGAACTGTAGAAGGAAATTATATAAATGATTGCGGTAATAACGTAAAGCTTCGGCAGGCCATTGAACGTATTTTTACACAACAAAAGATTATAAAAACATGAAAATTCAAAAATTCAAAACCAATATCAAATGCACAGGCTGTTTAGCAACGGCAAGTCCCGCATTAAATGAAGCTTTAGGTGAAGATGCCTGGAAAGTAGATGTTAATAATCTGCAAAAAACGTTAACTGTTACCGGAGATGTTAATGAAAATGAAGTTATCGTTGCTGTGAAAGAAGCTGGATTTATCGCTGAGCCGATTGCCTGATGAAACGTTCAGGGCTTAATCTGAAACGGCCAAAAGCATGTGATCTTCCCAAAAGGGTTCGGGAAGCGTTCCCTACGGGCTACCTTAAATACCTCTGTGAGCATCAAAGAGGTATTTTTCATTAAACATTGCGCGAAAGAGATCGCGCTGCGCCTCGCACGTGAAAAAGCGCTTAAAACAGCCTTCTTTGATCTTTTCTTTCTTGGCAAATTTGAATTTAATCAAAGGCAGAAATAAAATTTTCATTTCTCTTGGATTTATAAAAACGATAATTACATTTGTAGTGTACTATTATACTAATACACTAATATGATTCAAGTTCAAAATCTTGACTTCTGGTATAAAAAGGGTAAGCCGGTTTTCAAAAACCTGAACCTTTTGCTTGTTCCAGGGCATATTTACGGCTTGCTGGGAAAAAACGGATCAGGCAAATCGACCTTGTTGAAATGCATTTCCGGCCTATCCTTTCCTGCACATGGCAAATGCTTTATAGATGGAGCTGAAACCTCAAAGAGGATGGTTCATACCCTCGAAAACCTATTTTTCCTTGCAGAGGAAGTTTATGCGCCCGCACTAACGCCGGGGCAATTTCTGAAAAACACAGCGGTCTTCTACCCGAAATTCAGCATAACTGATTTTTATGCTTATCTGAAAACATTGGATGTTGATCCTGAACAGGCCATGAATAATATGTCTTACGGGCAGCAAAAAAAAGTGATGATCGCCTTTGGATTGGCAACTAATGCTTCAGTATTGATCATGGATGAACCAACTAATGGCCTGGATATCCCTTCGAAAGTGCAGTTCAGGAAACTGATTGCTTCTGTTCTGAACGAAGAGCGGTGTATCATTATTTCTACTCACCAGGTTCGGGATCTTGACAGCCTGATCGATACGGTTTTGATATTGGATAACCATCAAATCGCCATAAACAGTTCAGTCGACCTGCTTACCGATAAGTTGTTGTTTGGCGTATTTGACAATACAAGCAACATGAATGTCCTTTATGAAGAAGAAAGCATGCGGGGGAAACATGCTATCGTCCAAAATACAGCTGGCAAATACAGCAAAATGGACCTTGAATTACTTTTCAATGCGGTCACTTCAGGTAATAACAAATTGAACCAAATACTTGAGGAAGGAGGCGAAAATGAATAATTTCTTTAGTTTTCAGCGTTTTTGCCGTCTCTTTGTCAAACATACCACAGAGCATTATCGCATCTATCTCATGTCAATAGCGGTACTGGCCGGGGTTATATTGCTTGGGGGCGCATTCCTGTTCTTTGTAATACCCGAACCACCTGATCCGGGCTTGCAAACAGCCATATTTGTCATCCTCATGCTGATTGCGGGAACCATATTTACCAGCACCGTTTTCAGCGATTTTGGTGAGAAGAATAAAGCCATGGCCGCACTGACACTTCCCGCAACTGCGTTTGAAAAACTCCTCGTCGGATGGGTATACTCTTACCCTGTATTCCTGTTAATTTATTCAAGTGTATTTTATCTTGGCCTTATCGGTCTGGGTAGCGCGAAGCATTGGGGACCAAATCAGCATTTTATTTTATTCAGCATTCCACAAAGCGGTTTTTATACGGTACTGACTATCTATACCCTGTTACATGCTATTGCCCTTTTTGGTGCGATATTTTTCAATAAGCTGCATTTTATTAAAACAGGGTTCGCATTCTTTATTGGTTATGTGCTCATGGTGATTTTCAATACGCTGTTGCTTAAGATTCTTATTGGTCTTGATGTGATCAAGGCCGCCATACCATTTGGCTATCTCAATTTCAGCGTTGGTAATAAGTATTACTCCATTGTTGCGAAAGCAATACCATCTCAAGCTATTCTGATCGTCTTATTTGTTTCGGCGGTGTTAATATGGGTTTCCGCTTATTTCAGGTTAAAGGAAAAGCAGGTTTAATATGGAATTTAAAGATAACGAAGCGATATACCTGCAAATTGCCGCATTTGTTTGCGAGAATATCCTGGCCGGAAAATGGACAGCCGGGCAAAAGATACTCTCTGTGCGCGACCTGGCTGTGGAACTGGAAGTTAACCCAAACACCGTGATGCGTTCCTATGAGTTTTTGCAGGGCCTGGAGATAGTTTATAACAAACGCGGCCTGGGCCTTTTTGTAGCCGACGATGGATTTGACAAGGTAAAGGCTTATCGCAAACAACAGTTTGTACAGCAAAACTTGCCCGAGTTCTTTAAAAATATCTACCTGCTCGATATATCCATAGATGAGGTGCGGCAACAATATGAGGATTTTTTGGCCAAACAATCCATTACCAAAATGAACAACGAAGAACATGAAGACAAGCACTAAAATATTAATGGTAACCCTGGCAATATTGATCATCAGCCTGGTTGCCTATGATCTTAGCTTGAAAGCTGAATACCGGAAAGGGGATTATACAAATCCCTATCGTGAATATAACAGCTTAAACTACAGTGATTTTGATGAGATAGAATCGAATGCATCTACCGCGGTAAATATTATCCTTGTTCAGGGGCCCTATAAAGTTTTGGCCAATCCAACCACTGACGATTTCCTGCGTGTAAGTAAGCGGGGCAAGAGACTGGTGATAAACGCTGCTTTTCCGGATCATTACAGGAATATTAATGTTAACTATGTCCTGTACATTTCCTGCCCAAAACTTTCTCTGTTAAAAGCGGACGCACAGTATACTACGAACAGCGTACCGGTAACAGATACCGCGGTACGTGACATGAGATGGTACCCTACATTAATTACAGGTTTCCATTTGGATAGCCTCAGGTTACAAACAGACCATGCAAGCAATATAGTTCTTGAAAATAACCAGATCAACGTATTGAACGGAGTTATTGGTCAACGCACCGGAAGCGGATCAGCCTTAACCATCGGCAGCAACAACAAATTCGCCAACAGCAACCTGTATATCTGCAATAAAAGCCAGTTAGTGATCAAGGGCAACACATCGCCCGATTTAACCTATCATTTAGCCGATAGCGCAACACTCGTAGTAAATGGCGCAGCGGTAAAACATCTTTTTAAACCTTAAATAGTTATGAAATTAGTTATCAATTCTTTGTCTAAGACTTATGCTAACGGTGTGGCAGCCTTAAAGGATGTTTCGCTGTCGCTCACAAACGGCATGTTTGGCCTGCTTGGCCCAAATGGTGCGGGCAAGTCTTCGCTCATGCGTACCATAGCCACTTTACAGGAAGCAGATTCAGGCAGCATTTTTTTGGATGAGCTGGATGTATTAAAAAATAAAACCCAGGTAAGGCAACTGTTGGGTTACCTCCCGCAGGAGTTTGGTGTTTATCCTAAAATATCAGCAGAGCGGATGCTCGATCATATAGCACAGTTAAAAGGCGTAGGCAATGCCGGTGAGCGGAAGGACCTGGTACTTGGCCTGCTAGAGAAAGTTAACCTGTTTAAGGACCGCAAGAAACATTTGGGCACTTATTCAGGTGGTATGAAACAACGCTTCGGCATAGCGCAGGCACTTATCGGCGACCCGAAACTGATCATTGTTGATGAGCCAACAGCGGGCCTCGACCCGGCTGAGCGAAACCGGTTTTATAACCTGCTGAGTCAGTTGGGCGAAAATACTATCGTGATTTTGTCAACGCACATTGTTGAAGATGTGAGCACACTTTGCTCTAATTTCGCCATTATATGCCTGGGTGAGGTTTTATACGCCGGCGACCCTGAAACGGCGGTGAAGGAACTGGAAGGCAAGATTTATTCAAAGGCGATAAACCAATCAGAAATAAAATATTACCAGGACATTTATAATGTGATATCCACCCAGCTTAAATCGGGGAAACTGCATATCAGGGTATTAAATGATCATAGTCAGCTACAGGACGGCTTTATTCCTGCCGCACCTAACCTGGAAGATGTTTACTTCAGCAATATTGCCACACGCGTGGATGTAAATACAATGTAAATTACTCAAAAACAATAAATCATGTTTTCGAAAATATTTCTGTTCGAGATCCAAAATCGGATCCGCAGGCCCGCCGTTTATCTTTATTTTTCAGCTATATTGCTGTTTACGCTGTTCGCTTTTTCAACCGGCTCGCTGCCCGTGGGTGAAAAAGAACACATCAATTCGCCCTATCTTATCACGTTCTGGTGTTGCGGAATGACCATGATGATGATGCTAATCAGTTCATCGGTTATGGGCACTGCACTATACCGCGATATTGAGTATCAAACGAAGGACTATTACCTCACCTATCCGATTACCAAAAACGGATATTTCTGGGGAAGATATTTGGGCTCATTTATGCTGTTGATCATTATAGCGCTTGCTATACCCATTGGCATTTATCTCGGCACTCAACTTGGCCCGGCAATCGGGAAAACTGCTCCGGCGCAATATGGTGCTAATAAGCTGATTTATTATTTCTACCCGTTCCTGCTTATTGCATTGCCGAATATATTCTTTACCTCATCACTTTTCTTCGGACTTGTTGCTATTACCAGGAATGTTAAGGTGATCTATTTCGGTGGCATATTGCTGTTTCTGTTCTATTTCATCGCCCTGTTCTTTCTCGATCATACAACTAATGCTACCGTCATCGGCATTTCAGACCCCTTTGCAGCCAACGGGGTCCGGTTTCAGATGAATAACGCGAGCACTGCACAGCACAATAACACATTGATTGCTATGAATGGCCCCTTAGCAATAAACCGCATCCTGTGGCCAGGACTGAGTTTAATAGTGTTAGCCATTACCTACCTGAGGTTCAACTTCGAGACTTTTTTTGCAGGCAAACGCGATAAGGCGTCCATTGATGAGACCGGTACGAGATCGAACAAGGTACTCCAAACCCCCGCTGTAAGTTTCTCAGGGAAATATAACAAGATCACGCTAAAGAGCCTGGTAAGGCTGGAGTTGCTTAATATTATCCGGGATAACTATTTCTGGATGATCATTGGCACCGGCGGTGCGTTCCTGGGCTTTGTATTCTGGCTTGGCGATAATAATTACGGCGTGCCTGATTTTCCAAGAACAGTATCATTGCTCGGCATCTTCGGCGATGCTTTTCCGTTCTTCATCTTCTTTATCATCATGTTCTACACCGGCGAAACGTTGCAACGTGACCGGCTGACGCGTTATGCCTTTATCAATGATTCGTTGCCACCGCCAAACTGGGTATTGAATGGCTCAAAACTGATCTCGCTTTTAGTCATAGCTGCAGGCCTATCCTTGGTTCCGTTGGTAGTGGGCGTTATTATCCAGCTCATCAAAGGCTATACGCATCTCTACTTAGCAGGCTACCTCACTTATATCCTGGTTATGTTACTGCCTAAGCTGCTTACTGCTGCTGTTTTCTGCTATGTACTACAGGTTATATTCAACAATAAGTTTGCCGCATACGCATTTGGCATCACGCTCTGGGTAGGGATGTTTTTCCTGGACAGTACCGGAACTTTTGACTATCACCTGATGTTATATTCCTACACACCTAAATCCGGCATGTCTGATATGGATGGTATGGGGCATATGGTTACGCCTGTGCTCTGGTTTAACCTATACTGGTTGTTAGCAGCTGCATTACTTATCATTATTGCGGCACTTTTTTATAATCGTGGCGTCAATTCATCATTTAAGGAAAGATTGCAACTTATTCCTGAAAGATTCGACGGGAAAACCAAACTTTATGTAGCTTCCATTCTTCCGCTATTTCTTATCGTTGGAGGTTATATTTATTATAACATAAGCTACTTGAACGAATACTTGACGAAAACTGAAAACGACGACCGTGCCATCATTTATGAAAAGGCGCTTAAGCATTTCCAAAATTTGCCATTGCCAAAAGTGACCCGTATTAAAATGTATGCTGACCTTTATCCGCATGAAAAGAAAGAATTTGTGAGGGCGACTGTAACCATCGTCAATAAAAATACCGAACCTATATACGCAATGCTGCTGGATGGTGATGACCTAACTGACTATTCCATCAATATCAATGGAAAGCCAATGGCTTTTACCTATCCATTGCTCTATTCGCGTGGATTCTTCAGTTGGTTTGGCCCAAAACAGGACACTGCAGAGTTCAGGGTTTATAATTTCGATACACCACTTGCTCCTGGTGATTCGGCGGTATTGCAGATCAATTCGTCGGTTATACATAAAGGATTTACCAATGGTCTTTATGCTAATAATCTGCTAAACAACGGCACATTTTTTACCGGCGGTTTACCTGGCCTGGGTTATGATGATGACGATGAAATAAGCAGCCCATATGTTCGGAAAAAAGCCGGTTTGCCCCCTAAAGAAGAAGAGGAAGTATCGCAGACCGACCCTGTAGGTATCATGAATTTAAAAGCGGGAAAAGCAGCAGATTTGATAAGCCTGGATGTTACCATAAGCACCGAAGGCGACCAGGATGCCATCACACACGGCGATTTGGTAAGGCAATGGAAAGAAAACGGGCGTAATTGTTTTCACTATGTGCAAAATAAGCCGGGTATGTATTCTCCATTCGGTATCCTCTCGGCCCGGTATGCCGACCAAAAAGACAGTGTTATGCTCGATCACAAAGTAAATATTGATGTTTATTATGATCCGGAGCATGGTGGCAACATAGACCGTTATCTTAAAGCCTATAAAGACGGGTTAAAATATTATAGCAGTGTATACGGCAATTACCCATTCAACAACATGAGGCAGGTTGAAACAGCACCTTATGGACCCCGTGAAGCCGCGACAACTACATTGAATACCTATTCAGAATTCAACGGCTGGAATGCCAACTTTACCAACGCGGATCAATTTGACTACCTGTATTCAAATACCGTTAGAGCCCTGGCACAGCAGTGGTGGCGTTTCCAGATTGCACCAAATAGCACAGTTGGCTCCCTGGTAATACCCGAGGGTTTGGCCAATTATGATGCACTGGTAATGAATGAAATGAAATACGGCAAGGCTAACATGCGCTCGATCGTGCTTAACCAATTATGGTTTTACCTGTTTATTCGCAGGCATATGGAGGAAAAAGAGCATCCTATTATGAAAGCTGACAAGTGGTTTGAATGGGGCGATAAAACTGGCGTAGGAATGTACGGATTGAGGGCATTAATAGGCGAAGACAGCCTGAACAGTACCTTGCGGGAGTTTAAGAATGCTTACGCTTTTAAAAGTGCCGGACCTTTTGCCGGGGCTAACGATTTGTACCGGTATCTGAGAAAACATACGCCAGATTCATTACAATATTACCTGACTGATACCTGGCAAAAGGTGACGCTTTACGATAACAAGATTAACTCCGTTACAGTGAAACCGACGGGGAATAAGGATGAATATAAAATCGACCTGAAAGTGGATATCGACAAAACCTGGCTTAATGATAAAAACGACGACGTGCCAGCATCAACCTTGAATGATTATATCGACATCGGTGTTTTTGGGCAGGATACCAAAGACAAAGACGGTAGTACGAAAGCTCATTTTTCTTTTCTTAAGCGATATAAATTCAAACGGGGCGATCATGAACTAACTATAATCGTTAAAGGTAAGCCAAAAGAAATAGCTATTGATCCACTTGGATATTTAATTGACCGGAATCCAAATGATAATCTGAAGACCTTGAACTAAGCCGTCAGACAATAAATACTACAAGTAAATTTTAATCAACACTTTAAATTCGGGGCAAATCGCGGTGACATCAAAAGAATTCAACTGAGTTGAACTGCCAGCGATTTGGCATCAAAAAGGTCAGGGAAACTGGCGACTCTTATGATGTCACTGCAAAACCTCGCTGATTTGGATAACCGGCTGGATATCGGTATAATTTGGAACGTCTGCCCGAATTTTGGCTCCATTAGTTTTCATTCCATTTTGAAAGTCAGCAAGCGTATCAAAATACAGGTAGCCGACGGCTACAAAAGGCACCGGTGCGCCTGGGGCGCCGCCGGCTATTCCTTTGTCGATGGCGGTCGCCTTTAAAGCATCCCCAAATAAAGTTTTCAGTAACGGGAAATGTTTCTTCGTGTAATAGTCCATATCAAACTTTTTACCTTCCCCGCCTGGATAAAGTATCGTCACCTTGATCATGCCTTTCTTAATTACCATGTTTTCGGCTTGCTGCAACCCGTTAACCTGTGCCATTGCGTTAAGTGTTGACAGGAGCATAATTACTCCCGTAAATACTATAATTAAATTTTTCTTCATGTTATTTACGTGTGACAATTAATTTATAATAAAAAAAGTCATGGATATTTCATCAACCTGCAAGCTTCTGAACAATTACCTGTCCGTATTCGCTTTTTACTTTTACACTAAATTAAAATAAAAATTGTTGATTAAAATATCGTGGTAACAGAACGATCATTTTGTGATAATTTACCTGTTCGTCTATTATTTTTTCCAGCCAGTCGATATCTTTTGCCGAAACCAATTAAAGTGCTCAATTTGCATCGTTTCGGTTGGGGTTTAGTTGATTGATTTTGATGATTAGATGCGTTCAGCATAAGAAAAAGGGCATGCTGGTTTTGTAACGATTTTGATTTTTAAAAGGCTGCAGTGAGTGTATTTAATTACTTTACACTAATTTCGGGCCATCAAAATATTATAAACAGAAAAGTTTCTTCTTTATGGAGAAACCATCTTTATAGCTATTTACAAGCAGATTAGCAATTGATAAAATAAATTGTCGACCGCCCCAACGACAATTGTAACCAACCGATATAAAGAATGTCTAATGATTTTGGGGATAACTACACGCTATAACGAATTTTAAATTATCGGCACGATAAATTACGCGCTATATGATAAAGAATATACCTGCATCACTAAAACCAAACCAAAAATTGATTAAAAAAAGATCGGCATTTGCCTTAATAATAGGTTGCGCAATGATGGCGGCCGTCCTCAGTTGCCGCAACACAGAAGGCGGTCAGAACCAACAAAGCGGAGCGCCGGTTGCGCAGGCTTACCCGGTATTGAAGGTAACAACCCATAACACCACGTTGCAATCGCAATACCCGGCTACATTGCAAGGCCAGCAAAACATCGAGGTCCGCCCGAAGATAGATGGCTATATCGAACATATTTATATAGACGAAGGAGCTACGGTAAAGAAGGGTCAGCTGCTGTTCAGGATCAGCGCGCCTCAATATGAGCAGGATGTTAAAAATGCACTTGCTGCCATTAACAGCGCAGAGGCGGATGTTAATACGGCCAAATTACAAGTCGAAAAAACCAAGCCGCTGGTAGCTAAGGGAATCATCAGCGATTATGAATTAAAGTCGGCAGAGGACGCTTTAAAAGTAAAAGAGGCGGCGTTACTACAGTCAAAAACTACACTTGCCAACGCCCGGACCAATCTATCTTACACAACAGTTACCAGCCCGGTTGACGGTGTTGCAGGAATGATACCCTATAAATTAGGAAGCCTTGTGAGCAGTACTACTACCTCGCCGCTAACTATGATCTCCAATATATCTAAAGTTTACGCCTACTTTTCAATGAATGAAAAGCAATTGCTGGATTTTTCGAGGCAGTACAAAGGCAACACGCTGGAAGCAAAGCTTAAACAGCTTCCTCAAGTTTCTCTTGTCTTATCGGACGGAACTGATTACCCGGAAAAAGGTAAAATTGAGAGTATCGGCGGCCAGATCAATTCCGAAACAGGTGCTGCAACTTTCCGCGCAACATTCCCTAACCCGGTAAGGTTGATCAGGAGTGGCGGTAGTGCTACGGTTACCATTCCCGTTCCGGTAAAAGACGCCTTGCTGGTACCGCAACGTTCGACCTATGAATTGCAGGGCAAGCGTTTTGTTTATCTGGTGAATGGCGATAAAGTAAAAAGTACGGAGATAACAACCATGTCCAATACTCCAGGGCAGTATTTCGTGGTAACTGACGGTATAAAGCCAGGCGACCAGATCGTATATGAAGCCGCCACCCCTATAGCCGACGGTACGGCCATTAAACCCCAAATGCAGCCAGAAGGTCAAGTTTACAAAGACATTAAATAAACCGACAGCATAAAAATGACATTAAAGGTTTTTATTGAACGGCCCGTACTTTCTACCGTAATATCGGTGATCATTGTGATACTCGGTATTCTTGGACTTATTTCGCTGCCAATCACGCAATACCCTGAAATAGCGCCGCCAACGGTGCAGGTCTCCACTTCCTACCCCGGTGCTAACGCCGATGTGGTACTAAATAGTGTTATCGTACCGCTGGAAGAACAGATCAATGGGGTGGAAAACATGACCTACATGACCTCATCATCAGGTAATGACGGGTCTGCTTCGATCACTATATTTTTCAAACAAGGCACCAATCCCGACCTAGCTGCCGTAAACGTACAGAACCGTGTATCCCGTGCAACACCATTGTTGCCTGCCGAAGTTACAAGAGCCGGCGTTAGTACCAGCAAGCGGCAGAGCAGTATGGTGATGGTATTTTCTATTAACAGTACCAGTAAAGCATACGACGCCACTTTTCTTCAGAACTACGCCAACATCAACGTGATACCGATGCTGAAACGAGTAAACGGTGTAGGTGATGTTACCGCCTTTGGTACGCATGATTACTCCATGAGGATATGGCTAAAGCCTGATGCAATGGCTGCCTACAAATTGGTGCCGGATGACATCAACAACGCATTGGCGGAGCAGAACATTGAAGCTGCCCCCGGAAAGATCGGCGAAAACAGCGATCAATCGTTTCAATATGTCCTTAAATACAAGGGCCGTCTTAAAACGCCCCAGGAGTATGAAAACATTATTATCAAAGCGACCCCGGACGGCCAGTTGTTAAAATTGAAAGACGTCGCTCGTATCGAGCTGGGCTCACTTGATTATTCGGTTACTTCGACCACTGATAAAAAGCCATCCATCGTGATCGCTATATTCCAGACGGCTGGTTCCAATGCTCATGCGATGATCAAAGACTGCGAAAAAACGCTGGAGGAAGCATCAAAAAGGTTTCCTTCGGGTATCGAATACAATACGATCTTTACCGCCAACCAGTTTTTGGATGTATCGATCGAAAAAGTAGTAGAAACTTTGATCGAGGCCTTTATTTTGGTTTCCATTGTTGTATTTATCTTTTTGCAGGATATACGCTCCACACTCATTCCTGCTATTGCAGTACCGGTAGCAATTGTAGGCACCTTTTTCTTTTTGCAGTTGTTTGGCTTCACCATTAACCTGCTTACCTTGTTCGCCCTCGTGCTTGCCATTGGTATCGTAGTAGATGACGCTATCGTGGTGGTCGAAGCGGTACACTCCAAACTGGATCAGCATGTACCTACCGCCAGGGCAGCAACATTGGAAGCCATGAGCGAAATAAGCGGCGCCGTGGTATCCATCACCCTGGTAATGGCGGCGGTATTTATCCCGGTGACTTTTATAAATGGCTCGGTTGGGGTATTCTATAAACAGTTTGGATTGACGCTGGCAGTTGCTATTTTGATATCGGCACTGAACGCCTTGACGCTCAGCCCGGCATTGTGTGCTTTGCTATTAAAGCCTCACCATGAGAATAAGTTGCGTAAAGGATTCCTACAAAGATTTTACACAGCTTTTAATGCTGCTTTTGAGGCGACGACAAAGAAATATAAACGGGCGGTCTTATTCTTATCCCGCAGAAAATGGATCGCCGTAATGGCCGTGCTGGTTTTTATGGCCTTGTTTGCCTTTTTGATCAAGGTTACACCTTCGGGCTTCGTTCCTAACGAAGATCAGAGCTTTATTATGGCCGACATCAGTCTGCCGCCTGCATCATCACTGGAGCGCACTCAAAACATTGCAGACCAGGTGGTAACGATATCAAGGCAGCAGCCCGAAATGAACTCCGTGGTAGAGATCGCAGGGTCGGGCATTATGAGTGGAGGCAACGGCGGTTCTTACGGTGCGCTATTTATGAACCTGAAGCCCTGGGAAGAGCGGCCGGGCGCTGAGCACAGTGTCGACGCGGTTATCGGTCACCTGTTCGCTGCAACATCGGGCATTAAAGGAGCAAATCTTTTCTTCATCGCTCCGCCTACTTTGGAAGGTTTCGGCAATACCAGCGGGTTCGAGTTCCAGGTTCAGGATCATACCGGCGGAGATATCGCCCATTTCAGCGAGGTTACCAATAATTTTTTGGCGGAGTTGAATAAACGCCCGGAAGTTCAATACGCCACCAGCTTTTTTAATATCAACTTCCCGCAATACCAGGTGGATGTTAACGTGGCTAAATGTAAGGAAGCAAATATATCGCCGGCTACGGTGCTTAATACGTTACAGGGATATTTTGGCGGCCTTTATGCTTCCAACTTTAATCAGTTCGGCAAACAATACAGGGTGATGATACAGGCCGACGCTGCTTATCGCGGTACGGTTCAAAGTTTGGATAAGATATACGTGCGCAATACCAATAATGTAATGGCGCCTGTTACCGAATTCGTTACGCTTAAGCGGGTATACGGTCCTGAATTCATCAACCGTTTTAACCTCTTTACGTCGATAGCTGTTTCAGGAGCGCCAAAGCCGGGTTATAGCTCTGGGGATGCAATCAAGGCCATACAGGAAGTTGCTGCTAAAAACCTTCCGGTTGGATACGGGTTTGAATTCTCGGGATTAAGCAGGGAAGAACTATCCAGCGGGAACCAGACGCTTTTGATATTTGTATTATGCCTCGTGTTCGTCTATTTCCTTTTGAGCGCACAGTACGAAAGCTATATCCTGCCGCTCGCGGTACTTTTATCGTTGTCGATCGGACTTGCAGGGGCGTTTATTTTTGCCAACATCTTTGGTGTGCAGAATAACATTTATCTGCAGATCACTTTGATCATGCTCATTGGGTTATTGGCCAAGAACGCCATCCTTATTGTAGAATTTGCGGTATCGAGAAGGCGTTCCGGGGAATCAATTGTTCAAGCGGCAATTGACGGCGCGCTTGCCCGTTTAAGGCCGATATTAATGACTTCCTTCGCGTTCATCTTCGGTATCATGCCTTTGATGGTGTCGACTGGTGCAGGCGCGGCAGGAAATAAATCAATCGGTACAGGTGCAGTCGGCGGCATGCTGATCGGTACAGTGTTCGGTGTGTTTGTAATACCGGTGTTGTTTATCATTTTCCAGAACATACAAGAAAAGATAAGCCGGAAGCCTGCTGTTGAGCCAGCTACAATTGATGTCGAATAACTTATAGAATTGAATTTTAATGACGACAACTACATTGCATAAATATTCATTGAACAAAGGGTTAACGCTGTTTGTGCTTGCGACGCTATTCTTCTGCTCCTGCGTGACCAAAAAATACCAGCAACCAGGAATGGCGGTTCATGGAGAGCTATATCGTTTTGCAAGTACGACGGATAGTACCACTATTGCGGCCTTACCCTATAAATCACTATTTGCGGATACCATACTTCAAGGATTAATCGCGGAAGGCCTGAAGGAAAATCTCGATCTCAAGGTTGCCATGCAACGGATGACCGAAGCAAGGGAAAACCTTCAGCAAAGCAAAGCGGCGTTACTACCTGATTTGAGTGCCGGTATTACTGCTACCCGATCTAAGCTATCGGCTGCGTCTCAGAATCTTCCACCAGAATTAGCAAACTCTTATCCATTAACAACAACATCTTACCAGGCTAACCTGAGCACAAGTTGGGAGGCTGATATATGGGGCAAGTTCAGAAGTTCGAAGAGAAGTTATCTGGCGAGCTTTCTGCAAAGTGATGCTGCCAGAAGGGTCATTTTAACCCAGCTTATTTCTGACATTGCAAGGAATTACTATAAACTTCTTGGGTATGATGAGCAGTTAAGGATAACTGAGCAAACAGTGAAGAACAGGCGGGAAGACGTTTCAACAATAAAGGCACTGAAAGAGAGCGGCCTCTCTAATGGTGCAGCGGTTGTGCAAAGTGAAGCCAACCGGGCATCGGTTGAACTGCTGATTCCCGATATCAAACGGAATATTAGGGAAACAGAAAATACCCTGAGTTTGCTATTAGGTCGCATACCGGGCGAAATCAGGAGAGGTTCATTGACTGAACAGCAACCTTATCAAAACCTTCAAACCGGAGTGCCTTCACAGCTAATGAGAAACAGGCCGGATGTTCAGCAAGCTGAATTTGCCTTCCGCGCTGCCTTTGAAAGTGTAAATGTGGCGAAGACCTATTTCTATCCTCAATTAACGATAACAGCACAAGGTGGTTTCTCCAACCTGACCATCAAAAACTTTTTCGACAATTCGATATTCTATAATATCGTAGGAGGCTTGACCCAACCTATTTTCAATAAGCGTCAAAATAAGACAAGGCTGCATGTTGCCCAGGCACAGCAACAAGAAGCATTTTATGCCTATCAAAAAGCCTTGCTTAACGCAGGGTCGGAGGTTTCAAACAGCCTATATAGCTATCAAACGGCGATTGAAAAGCAAACCACCCGTAAAGATCAAATCGCATCGCTTGAGAAGGCAGTTGATTTTACCAAAGAGCTGCTTCGCTATAGTTCGGCAACGAATTACACAGACGTCCTGACTTCGGAGCAATCGCTGTTGTCGGCCCAGCTTGATGGCGTTAATGACCGTTTACAACAATTGCAGGCAATAGTAGACCTTTATAAAGCCCTGGGTGGTGGATGGCAGTAGAATTTCCCTACGGATTACAAAAAAACAATATTAAAACGCCAAAACCCGGCAATAATAAATTTGCCGGGTTTTGGCGTTTTACACATCACCTTGAAAAGTCATGTAATTCAGCACTCATTAAATAGGAAAGCCGCGTACCAGATTTGCCAAAATTTCGATTTTAATCAAGTTAACACCATAATAAAACAGCATGCTATTGAAGCGTTGCAATTGATCCCTGAAATGACACAAGGGTTCCATTGCATATTCCCGTTTCTGATATATCAATTCAATGGGCTTATAGTTTAAATCAAAAAGGGCGCTTATAACTATTTAGATAAAAACTTATACGTTGTTGATGTATGGTAAACTTCCCCCGGCTTTACCTTTGTTGAAGGGAAAGAAGGTTCATTTGGCGAATCAGGAAAATGCTGTGTTTCAAGACAAAAAGCTGAACGATAAGCATAGGAAGCGCCGCCTTTTCCGTCATGATCTTTACCAGTTAAGAAATTGCCGCTATAAAACTGCAGCCCTGGTTCAGTGGTATAAACTTCCATTTTTATCCCTGTTTTAGGGCTAACCACAGTGGCTACCGGCTTATTGGCTATATTTTTATCAAGCACAAAATTGTGATCGTAACCTTTGCCATTTTTAAGCTGTTCATCTTGTTTATTAATGTCTGCCCCTATTGCCTTGGCGACTGTAAAATCAAATGGCGTATTTTTTACAGGCATCAGTTTGCCTGTTGGAATTAGTGTTGTGTCGATCGGAGTAATCGCAGCTGCGTTGATTTGCAACAAATGATCGGTAATAGTAGGGCTGCCGGCACCACTTAAATTAAAATAGGCATGATTAGTAAGATTAACGATAGTTGCTTTATCAGTTGTAGCCTGATAATCAATTTTAAGCGCATTATCATCAGTGACAGTGTAAATCACCTTAACAGCCAGGTTACCAGGATAACCTCCTTCATTATCTTTAGAAATATAAGAGATCTCAAGACTTTTTGGCGACAACAGCTTTGCATCCCAAACTTTTGCATAAAAACCATTGAAACCACCATGCAGTGTATTTACACCGTCGTTTATATCCAGCTGATAGTTTTTTCCATCAATTGCAAATTTCCCTTTTGCTATACGATTTCCATACCTGCCAATTAATGCGCCGAAAAAAGGTTCCTTAGGTTTTTGATAACTTTTTAGGCTGTCATAACCCAGCACAACATCGACAGGCTTTCCATCTTTATCAGGCGCGAGGATACTCACAACCCGGCCGCCATAATTAGTAATGGCCACCTGGAAATTATTACTGTTTTTCAGCACAAACAGGTCGACCTCCTTGCCTTGAGCATTTTGTTTAAAGCCATTTGAATCAGGTATCGCAACTGCTTTTACTACCGCCGAATCGGCGTTACCGTTTGACCCCTTATCAGTAGATGCCGAATGACATCCTGTAAACAACAGGCCAGCGCAGGCCAATGCAAGGAAAAACTTTTCAGAATTTGCTTTCATAATTTCTTTTTAGAATTAGTGTTAACAGATATCAGCTTTAGTCGCTAACGACGAACTGCTTCTGAGTTTTTATAAAATTTGGTTATTCGGTTTACTTCGGTCAGGCCGACTGCCGGGCCTGATTAAAAGCTAAAGTAAAGTAATTTAATTTTAATTGTAAAATAAACACTTAAGGTTTTTAATAATTATTAAAAAAAGCCAGTAAGGGTGTTTTTTAGCGCGAAATACTTCTCAAAAAAATTAGTATAGTGGCAAATTTATATTTGCTTACCTTTTATCGTTATAGCCCACTAATTAATGCAGAAATATCAGAAACAAAACCACCTCTTATCAGGCTAACTCCAGGCATTTATGAACTTTATTTCTAACCCGGATACATTTTATTCTTAGTAAGCCCGGCAGTTCTTATCATTTTTTTAAATGTATTTCCTCAAAAATTTGCATTTGTAAAAAAATAAGTGTTGTTTTAACACGAATTATAAAGCCTACCAATCACCAATTCAATAAATCAAAATTAATATGATCGATCTAAAAATATTTGAAGTATGGTTCATTACCGGCAGCCAGGATCTTTATGGGGAAGAGACCTTGAAACAGGTTGCAGAACATTCGCAGCAAATAGCCAAAGGTATTGACAACTCGGGCAAGATACCGGTACGGGTAGTTTACAAACCTGTAGTAAAATCAACCGAAGAGATTTATGCCACTCTGCAGGAGGCCAATACCACTGAAAATTGCATCGGTATCATTACCTGGATGCATACCTTTTCTCCTGCTAAAATGTGGATCAGAGGCTTAAATATTTTGCAGAAACCTATGCTTCACCTCCATACCCAATTTAACCGCGATATCCCCTGGAGCTCAATTGATATGGATTTCATGAATCTGAATCAAAGTGCTCACGGCGATCGTGAGTTTGGCTTTATGGTTTCCAGAATGCGCAAAAGCCGCAAGGTGGTTGTCGGGCATTGGCAGGATCCGGAAGTAATCAAACAAATTGATGCCTGGACACGGGCGGCAGCGGGCTGGCATGACTGGCAAGGCGCAAAATTTGCACGCTTCGGCGACAACATGCGCTTCGTAGCTGTTACTGAAGGTGATAAAGTGGAAGCCGAACTGCGATTTGGATATTCCGTTAACACTTATGGCGTTGGTGATCTTGTCGCAACGATCAATTCAGTTGCTGAATCTGAGATTGATGCCTTGATCACGGAATATGAAGCATTATATAGCATGGATGCTTCGCTTAAAAAAGGCGGAGAAAAGCATGCTTCAGTTTACGAAGCTGCTAAAATAGAAGCCGGTTTACGCAAATTTTTAAAAGATGGCGGCTTTAAGGGCTTTACAGATACTTTCGAAGATTTACATGGGATGATACAATTGCCCGGAATTGCAGCTCAACGTTTAATGGCAGAAGGCTACGGTTTCGCAGGTGAGGGAGATTGGAAAACCGCTGCCCTTGTTCGTGCATTTAAAGTAATGGGAAGCGGCCTCGCCGGCGGCAACGCTTTTATGGAAGACTATACTTATCATTTTGACCCAAATAACGAGCTGGTACTGGGTTCCCACATGCTGGAAGTAGATTCATCGTTGGCAAATGGCAAAGCATCCCTTGAAGTTCACCCTCTTGGAATTGGCGGCAAGGCTGACCCAGCCCGATTGGTGTTCAATGTATCTGGCGGTCCGGCGCTGAACGCTTCCATCATCGATATGGGCAACCGCTTCCGCTTGCTTATTAATGAAGTCGAAGCTGTTGAACCTCAAAATGACCTGCCTCATCTGCCGGTTGCACGCGTACTATGGAAACCTTTGCCGGACATGAAAACCGGCTGCGCCGCCTGGATATATGGCGGAGGTGCGCATCACACCGCTTACAGCCAGAACCTGACCGCAGAACATTTACAGAATTTTGCGGATATGGCTGGCCTTGAGTTTTTACGGATAGGTAAAGACACCCGTATCGATCAGTTCCGCAATGAGATCCGCTGGAACGAAGCGGCTTACAAATAAGATCATTTCATGCAGGCCCGGAAAACGTTGATGGTAATAAGTTAAATTTTAAAAATGAAGTTTTTTATAGATACAGCAAATCTTGCTCAAATTAAAGAAGCCCATCAATTGGGCGTATTAGATGGCGTAACTACCAATCCTTCGCTTATGGCAAAGGAAGGCATTACTGGCCATGCCAATGTTATCAACCATTACAAAGCTATCTGTGACATCACAGAAGGTGATGTCAGTGCCGAAGTTATTGCCACCACTTATGATGAAATGGTAGTTGAAGGTGAAGCCCTTGCCAAATTACATGAACGCATTGTGGTTAAAGTACCTATGATAAAAGATGGCGTAAGAGCGATTAAATACTTTGCAGGAAAAGGCATAAAAACCAACTGCACGCTGATATTCTCAGCCGGTCAGGCTTTACTGGCTGCGAAAGCCGGTGCAACCTATGTATCACCGTTTATTGGTCGTTTGGACGATGTATCAACCGATGGGTTGACGCTGATAGAAGACATCAGGCTGATCTACGATAATTATGGTTATGAAACCCAAATTCTTGCAGCATCTGTACGGACCCCGATGCACATTGTGAACTGCGCCAAACTGGGCGCCGATGTGATTACTGCACCATTAAGCGCCATTACAGCATTGTTAAAACACCCGCTTACTGATAATGGTTTAGCACAGTTCCTGGCTGACCATGCAAAAGCAGCTGAAACCCAAAAATCCCTATAAAACCGCCATGAAAAAAGACATACAAGAATTAGAAAAGATAGCATCGCAGGTACGCAGGGATATTGTAAGAATGGTGCACGGCTGCCAATCCGGGCATCCGGGAGGCTCGTTAGGTTGCGCGGATTTTTTGGTGGCCCTGTATTTTGGCATTATGAAACATGATCCTGATTTTAATATGGATGGCGTCGGCGAAGATCTATTCTTTTTATCAAACGGGCACATTTCCCCGGTTTTCTACAGCGTGCTGGCCCACTCGGGTTACTTTGAGAAATCAGAAATGGCCACCTTCAGGAAATTGGGATCACGTTTACAAGGTCACCCCACCACTCATGAACATTTGCCAGGTGTTCGCATTGCATCCGGCTCATTAGGCCAAGGGTTATCCGTTGCTATAGGCGCCGCTTTGGCCAAGAAATTAAACAACGACAAGAGCATGGTATTTACTTTACACGGAGACGGTGAACTCCAGGAAGGCCAGGTATGGGAAGCAGCCATGTTTGCACCCCATAACCGCGTTGATAATTTAATTGCGACCATTGATGTAAACGGCCAGCAGATAGACGGCCCTACCAGTGCTGTACTTTCGTTGGGTGACCTCCATGCAAAATGGGAAGCGTTTGGATGGGATGTTATGGAAATGCCCGGCAATAACATGGAGGGTATTGTTGATACCATCGAAGAAGCAAAAAGACGCAGCGGCAATGGAAAACCAATTGCGATTTTAATGCATACCAATATGGGACATGGCGTCGATTTTATGATGGGCAGCCATAAATGGCATGGTGTGGCTCCAAACGACGCACAATTAGAACTGGCCCTTGCCCAATTAGAAGAAACCCTTGGCGATTATTAATAAGGCACAAACAAATGAGAAAATACACTTACACAGAGAAGAAAGATACCCGCTCGGGCTTTGGTGCCGGTTTGCTTGAAGCAGCCAAACGAAATGACCAGGTGGTAGCCTTATGCGCCGACCTGATCGGCTCATTGAAAATGAACGATTTTATAAAAGAGTTCCCTGAACGGTTTTTCCAGATCGGCATAGCGGAAGCCAATATGATGGGCATTGCAGCAGGACTTACCATTGGCGGAAAGATTCCTTTTACCGGAACTTTTGCAAACTTTTCTACCGGCAGGGTTTATGACCAGATACGGCAATCAATTGCTTATTCGGGTAAAAATGTAAAGATATGCGCCTCGCACGCCGGCTTGACATTGGGTGAAGATGGCGCAACCCATCAGATACTCGAAGATATAGGCTTAATGAAAATGCTGCCCGGCATGACGGTAATAAACCCGTGCGATTACAACCAAACCAAAGCAGCAACTATTGCTATCGCTGATTATGAAGGTCCTGTTTACCTTCGTTTTGGCCGACCGGTGGTGCCGATATTCACACCAGCCGACCAGCAATTTGAAATTGGTAAAGCCTGGTTAATTAATGAAGGTACCGACGTCAGCATATTTGCTACCGGTCATTTGGTATGGGAGGCGATCATAGCCGGCGAAAAACTAGCCGAACAAGGTATCAGCGCCGAGATCATTAACATTCATACCATCAAACCTCTGGATGATGCAGCAGTACTCGCATCCGTGGCAAAAACCGGTTGCCTGGTTACAGCAGAAGAACACAATCGTTTGGGTGGCCTGGGCGACAGTATTGCCCAATTGATGGCTGTGAACAACCCATCACCGCAGGAATATGTTGCAGTAAACGATTCATTTGGCGAAAGCGGTACCCCTGAAGAATTAATGAAAAAGTATGGATTGGATAGCGATCATATTGTATCGGCAGCCCTGCGTGCCATCGCAAGAAAGATGCCGGCACTTAAAGAGTCTTTCTAAGGACTGACATCAAAGGCTCAATACGCTTATTGCGATTCATTAATTATCAACAAGTCCCTCCCTTTATAATTGGTATATTATGGCTATCCGGGCGCCCGCCCGGAAGCCATTTTCTATTGTTAAGGCATTTATTTACTTAACATTGTTACCCAATTTTGGATCAATGATCCCTGGCAGTAAAACGTATAATGCTGAGCGAATATGCAGGTGCAATATAGTGTTCGAGTTCTGCAAAAGAAATGCTTGTTGATGCGGGTGTGATATTTCCCGGCTGGACAATCGTATTCTTATCATCAGGGTTCCCCTTAAGGATTTTTACGGACGCTTTTTTTTCACTGATATTAAAATCGGTCAGAGCAATTTTTGCCGATGCCGGGTTGGAACCCGCATTAACGATTTTAAGTATGATGTCTCCTGTTTTGTTATCTTTTACACAGGAAGCCGCCAATGTCGAATCTTTACCTGCTTTGTTATTGATAAACTCAATCTTATTAGGAATATAAGTATCACCCTGGTTGGTTGAGAACAGTTGCTGCACATAGTAATTGACAGTTTGCACCATTGTTTTATTATCAAAATAAATGAGATTGGGATTCCAGGAAGTGTGGTTCAGGTTTGCAAGTAATGGTGCATATGAAGCCATTCTTACAATATCCCCATTTCTTTCTAAACTAGTCATGAAAGCAGCTTCTGAAAGGGCATTGGCCATAGTATTCCCCCAGGACGCATATTCGCCTATATACACTTGTGAGTTCTGTCTGCGATAGGTATCATAGCGATTATTGTTCCTTAGAAACCACTCCGGTTTTTCATAAAAGTGCTCATCCACAACGGGAACTGATAAGTTGTCGGCGAGGTTCCATCCCTGGTCATAATCTTTACCTGATGGCGACGGCCCAACTGTGCCTATAATTGTAATTTCGGGATGTTTCGCCCTTACTGCATCATATATCATTTTAAAACGTTCGCGAAACTGGTCAGTTTGTGCATCTTCATTTCCGATGCCGATATATTGTAAGTGAAACGGCTTAGGATGACCCGCAATAGCCCTTTTGGCGCCCCAGGTGGAAGTAACCGGACCATTTGCGTATTCGATCAGGTCCAATATATCTTGTATATAACCCCTCATATCAGCCATGGACAAGGCTTTCTGGCCAGTACTACCTATTGCCCAGGTTCCACCTGAGTTCTGGCAGCTTACAGCTGCGGCTACAACAGGCAATGGTTTCGCACCTATATCTTCACAAAACCTGAAATACTCGTAAAAACCAAGCCCGACACTTTGGTGGTACGACCATATATTTCGTTGTTGCTGCCGGTTTTCAACCGGACCTATGGTGTTTTTCCATCGATAAATATTATCGAGACCGTCACCATGCACAAGGCATCCGCCGGGAAAGCGCATAAATTTGGGATGAAGGTCTGCAATGGCCTGTGCAAGGTCAGCCCTTAGTCCGTTAGCTTCATTCTTAAAGGTATTTTGAGGGAATAATGAAACCTCATCAATTGCCAACTTGGATTTTTGTGTGGCCACAATGGTTAGTCTGGCCGAATCAGCATTCTGATTAGCTAAAATAACCCCTGAGTATTTTTTCCATTGTCTGCTTTGTGTTTCAAAAGAAAACGTCCCGTAGATGGCTCCTTTATTCCCGCGCAGTTGCACCTGCATGGGAATTGGTTTATCAGAAATTTGCCGTACATAAACGGAAAAGTTATAACGCTCTCCCGACTTTATGGTAATACCATCAAAACCCAAATTAGTAACCCCAACACCTTGCTGTCCCGGGTCGTCTATATTTAATACTACATAATGGGGATTATTGTGGTTGACAGGGAGCCCTGATTCTACTGATATCGTACCATAGCCATACCCCTCGGTTGTATATTCCCAGCCAGTTAAAGGATTCCATCCCTTCCTATCACTTGCGCTATATTCAAACGAGCGGTTTTGAACAAGCTCTGCGTAGAGCCCGCCATCGGCAGCGTAGCTCAAATCTTCAAAGAAAACCCCGAATAGGTCCTTGCTGATGGGTTTACCGCTACTCTTAGCTTGAGTGTTTTGCGATAAACTTACAGGATGCGATCCCTGGGCGAATGCAATTACCGGTGCCCAAAAGGCAACAAGTATGATTGATTGAAAAAAAGTTTTGAATGACATGATGTTATAACCAAACGTAAAATTAAAACTCCAATATAGCATATATAATTTATTGTTATATTAACACTTAAAATATTAGTTTAAGTGTTAAATTATAAATTGAGATTAACTCCTTTATCGTTATTCTTTGGTTTAAGAAGCAATAAGCTAGCTATCAAGCCAATTCGAATGTCTAAAATATCGCCATGAATACAAAAATATATTTGCAAATAACAAAAATGTTACTTATTATTGTTAAATAAACACTTATTAAATAGAATTATCCCGACTTGATATTGATCTCAAACTGAGGGATAATTCATAAAGAAACCAATTATAGCATTGGCCAGGTTAGTTAATTAAATGACGTTCCGGGCAGAATCAGGAACGTTCTTTCACTTTAATTTTGATCAGATGGACAGAGAACAAAAATTACTGACGATTCGTATTTCCGGGGCTCATTTTTCAGCTTGCGCATTTGACCTGCGCCGAGAGGTTTTTATAAAGGACAGCTACCGGCGGGTGCCACATTCCAGAAAGGTTACCAGCGAGGTGTCGATGAACAACTGGCGCCAGGTGATCGAATCAATGGAACCCGAAATTCTTAAGGATGTGAAGTTTTGCGCAGTTTCGGCCCCAAGTGCTGCATTATATGATAATGCCGATAATTGTTTTGGGGTTGCGAATTACAATGATTTGTTGCTGGACCAGGTATTCGCTGAAATCCTAAGTCTTCCTTATCAGGATGTAGATGTTTATTCAAATTCAACCTGTTTTCTGCGTGGTGCATTAGAGAGCGCACCAAATATAGGAGATGATTGTGTTGCAGGAATCGAAATTGGCTCAGACCTTGCACCGGCGCTAAGATATAATTTATCGATAGTTGATCTCAATAACTCCCCGGAATTCAAAAATTGTTTCCCGTTAGAAGAACTGACCACCAGGTCATTACTAAGACGATATTATGAACAGACCGGTATCAGCTTGCTAAATGCAGGTGACCTGATAAACTTGTACAACAAACATCCGACAGCAAAAAAAACAATGAAAGAGTTTTGTGAACAGTTAAGCTCCTTTTTTTCCAGTCTAAAGTTACTCTATCCGATCAAGACGCTCATTCTCGGCGGGGATTTTACTTACCCAACAGAATTGATGTACATGCTGCAACGAGCATTGGCCCCTGTTTCATTAAGAATTGTAAACAGATTGGATTTTATTACACATACCGGTACGTCATTGATGTTTAAGGAAAATCAAGACCAACTAGTGTCCCATTAAAAGCGTTAAGGACACAAACTTGTAAGCCTGAAAGTTTGGTTGATAAATAAATACTTCTAGTCACTAGCAACCTTAAATCGGACAAAACAGGGTTCGAGAAGCTTCCCATACAGGCTAGCCACTGTGCGAAAGTAGAGTGGCTTTTTTGTTTTAGCTTGCAAGCAGTATGCTTTTTGTATTTTGGGCCGAATTATATCCCATGAAAACTTTAGCCGAATTTAAAGAATCATTGAATTTAGAGCATCCCGTTAGCGGACTGTCGGTGCAGTTAAAAAGCCTTTGGTATGATGGTAAAGGCGATTGGCATCAGGCACATGCCCAGGTTGATCAACTAAACGATCAGGCATCGGCGTGGGTACATGCCTACCTGCACCGCAAAGAAGGAGATATTTGGAATGCTGATTACTGGTATAGCAAGGCCCGGCAAAAACGACCGACCCTTTCTTTAGAAGAGGAGTGGGAACAGTTGGTATTACAATTTCTCGATTGAAGTTAACAAGTGCAGATCATCTCAAAAGGACTTCGGGAAACTTTCCCTTACTGGCCACTAGTTAACTAAAATCAACGCATTAATTCCGGATAATAACGCGCTATCAAATCCTGATCGGGTTTGCTCATCTGTTTTATCGGAACTGGTTTATCCTGCGGGCGCAGGCCTTTCTGGTTGATCTCATTTATCAAACTCCAGTTTTTTACCGGGTGTTGCGGATCAGGATCGAGCGGCTCTTTTGCGGGCAGGTCATAACGGGTGAGATCTATAACTGAATAAGGCGTCTCCATGTGCCAGTCGCGCAACAATGCCAGGCGGAATTCCTTGTTCATGAACCATTTTATTTCGAGGTTATTGTACGAATCTCCCAAACCTGAGCCACGCTCCTCGAACCTGTAGTTCCAGTGATCGTTATTTTTATACTGCGCGCGCCAGAGGTCTCCGTATTCGCCATAGGTGATAAAGTGCGTATCGGGCCAGCGTTTCTTTGTATCGGTCACCCACATTTCCAGGGCCCCGCAAATAAGGTCCTTGCCAAACTCGTGTACCAATTGAGCTTCCCAAATATTGGTTACCCAACCAAAACCATTCAACTCAAAGCCCTTGTCGAAATGGATGGATTGTGTATGCATCACCTCCCGGTGACCAAGCTCCAACCCCCAGCCTACATAGGTTTCTATTGGGCCAACACCCCTGCGACTGTTATAGCCGGTAATGTCGTGATCTGATGCACCGGCCCGCCTGGCGCAGATGAAATCCATTGTCCAGCCGTCCAGGTTAACGCAGTCAATAAAATCAACGTCATTTTGTGCCGGTTTGCAAAAGTGTTGCCTGGATGGATAGAAGGGATAGGATGGCGATCCATCTGCCCCGCCGCCATCAATGGCGTACTGGCTCCATATTACAGCATGTGCAGTATGAATGTTCTCTTTTTCCGCAAGGTATTGCAAGCTGTTGGCTGATAAAAAGCCTCCCATTATCGCCTTTGGGCGATAACCATTGCCTACAAAATTGGAGATGATCTGGATGGCCTCTGTCATTTCGCGGTTCACACGCTCACGGGGCAGGTACATGGCGGGAAAATAGCCGGGAAAGTAAGAAACCTCATCGCCGTATTTTTGCCGGCATTGCACCACATAGTCGCGTATCCCGGCGTAGTTTTTCCGTTTATCATCCAATGCGTTGAGGGTGAAACCCCAGGTGAGGCGGCCCTCCGGGTTGTTTTTTGCAAATGCTTCACGCATGGACCGTACACCATCAAGCGTGTGCCATTCCGACTCATCTCTTGGGTGCAGTTTAACATCGCGCGAAACCTCCCAGGGCGTGGTGCGGATCATGATGCAAAAAGTAACAAACCGGTTCCCGTTCAGCACCAGCGGACTTTGATTACCCGGCAAAAAAGCGTTTAATGGATTGATGCAGTGTGGAGCAGCCAGTAAGCTGGCGCCCGATATAGCTGAAGTTTTTATAAAATGACGTCTGTCCATTTATTTAACGGTTTTACCCTCCATCGCTGGGCCTTGGGAAGGCTTGAAAATACAAATATTAATTAGAAAACATTTTTTGTTTTTAGGATCATTAATCTTCATGCGTTCACGTTCACAACGCTCGTGAACACTTGCTATTCGCCACTTTTTTATTTGGGCAGAAAGTCGTATTTTGACTATTGATCACTGAATGAAAAACATCAGGATGAATTACAATATATCATTCCCGGAGATGAACTGGCTGGCTAGGCAAATCAAGTCAAAAAAGGCCAGCGTTTCCTTAAAACAAATGAAGGAACAGGCTGCGTTATTGAAAAGCACCAACGTCTCAAAAGTAAAGAAACAGTCGATTTGAACTACAGATTTCTTACTGAAAGCCCCCGCTGTCACCGCAACGTCTTTTCTTTATTACTTCCAGCAAACAATCCTCATTTCGGCTATTGCTAATTTTGCCGCACATGCTTCCTACATCTGCTATAACAACATCACAACTCAAAAATCAGCGGGTTTCAACCCTATTGGCGTTTGCTTTGTTGCCGCTGTCGGGGTTCGCTACCGACATTTATATCCCTTCATTACCCAATATGGGTGCCGATATGCATATCAGCAGCATACAGGTACAATTAACCCTCACGCTGTTCCTCATCAGCTACGGTACTTCCCAATTGTTTCTGGGGAGCGTTTTGGATTCATACGGACGGTACAAGTTTAGTATGGGTGCGTTGCTGGTGTTTATCCTGGCTAGTATCGTCATTGCCGTTACCCACAATATTTATGTGATCTATGCCATGCGGATCATCCATGGTATTACCGTGGCCATGATCGTTATAGCCAAACGGGCCTATTTTGTCGATGTATATGAGGGCTCGCAGTTAAAACATTACCTGAGCATGTTTACTATCATTTGGTCTGCAGGACCAATAGTGGCACCCTTTTTAGGCGGTTATTTTCAAAATACGTTCGGCTGGCAGTCAAACTTTTATTTCCTGGCGGCCATGGCATCGGTTATAGCTGTACTGGAGTTTTTATATAGCGGCGAGACTATCCGCTACCGCACACAATTCCACCTGAAAAAAATAGCTGCAGTGTATGCCGAAATGATCAAAGCAACCACGTTCAGCCTGGGGATCCTGATGCTGAGCTTTGCTTATTCCATGGTGATCATGTATAACATGACCGGTCCGTTTATTATCGAGCATCACTTTAAATTTACGCCGGTGGTTGCGGGCTATTGCTCGCTCATTTTGGGGTTGGCCTGGATGGCAGGCGGCTTTATTGGTAAGGCACTCATCAGCCGCCCGTTTTTTAGCAAGCTGTTTGTTAATATTTTGCTGCAACTCGCTGTGGTTGTTTTAATGATCCTCACCGCGAAATTTGTGAGCAATGTATATGTAATGGTATTCTTTGCTTTCCTGATACACGTAGGCGCCGGGTTTACTTATAATAATTATTTCACCTATTGTTTAGGCCGCTTCCCTAAAAACGCGGCTATGTCTGGCGGGTTTACCGGCGGTATGGTGTATGTGATCCTCTCGCTGCTCACTTACGTTGTGGTGGCTGTTATCCCTGCTAAAGATCAACTTAACCTGAGCTATAGTTATTTGGTGTTTATAGCACTATCGGTCGTGGTGATGTTGGTGTTGTTTAGGTTGAACAGGAAGTCGGCAAGTGTGATAATGGATTAGGCATGCATTTGCTTTTCCTGCATAAGGCGATAAATTACTGTCATCACTTTTATGATTGTCGTTTTGAAACTTCCAACAACTAAGAACTTTCTATTCATCAATAGTACGCCTGAACCGGCGGAGTCGGCGGGGTGAGATTGAATGCAGATCATTCGATCAGTTTTGCTATTTGCTGTAATGGGATGGCATCGGCCAGTTCCAGTATTTGTGAATCCGTACAATCAGTTACTTTAAAAGTGAACAGCGCGCTTCCCAGGGGTATCTGCAGCTCATAGTTGTTTTTATCGCCGGTGCTTCCAACCTCTTTCTCCAGCCTTGCTTTGTAACCTTGCACCTTCACTACTTTATCCTTACCGTGACTCATCATCCCGAGCATTGGTGTATTCAATAGCGCATTGGTCATAGCGATCAGGGGGGAATTATCAATAATTGATATATCGGCGCTTTGCTGCGCCTGAGTGTAGGATCGGTGTATCGTCGCGCCTATAAATCCGACATTAGACGAAACGTTATCATCCTTGGCAGTGCTTTGCATTGCACCCAGTTTCGGTGGCAGCAACTTCAGCACTTCTTTACCTATGGTCAAATCGACTTCCTGCATTGCCTGCTGCAAAGCAAAATGCGTATCTTCCAGTTTGCCCGCGCTATAGGCAGTTTTAGCGGTCGCCATTGCCTTATTGAAATCCTGCGCCAGGCAAACATTTGCCGCGGCGACTGTTACGATCAAAAAGATAAAAGCTTTCATATTTATTTTTCCCCAAGCATCTTTTTTATACCATCTATATCAAAGGAATTGGCGGTGTTCATCACTTCCTGTTCGTTAGCGAAATTGATACATTCCCAAACGATCATAGAAGACTGACCCAGCGATACGATCAGCGTATAGCCGGTACTATCTTCATATTGGATAATGGCCTTGTTGCCTTTCACCTTGATCTGCTTAAAATTTTGCTTGTTATTGTTGGTCTCGACCATCGTAGCATTGGTGAAATACATCGCCGCCAGTCCTGCGTAAAGGCCGGCATTGCCGACAGTCATAGTGAGCTGCTTATCACCTTTATTTTTCCAAACCCGCTGGATGTTCAGGTTGCTCCAGCCCCATTGGGTACTCATAACAACATCCTTGGTCAAGTCAGCGTCCAGTCCATCGCTGGTCGTAGGCAATGACTTCAGGATTTGATTGCCCAATTGTATCTCCACGCCCATCAGCGCCTGCTGCAGGGCATAACGGGAGTCGCTGTATTTTTTCGCCGCATGCGCCGATTCCGCGTCCGCCATTTGCGCCTTTACATCCGGCGGGGGCGTATTGCTCAAACCGCCGCCGCCCTTGTTGACCGGTTTGCCGGAAGAAGACGTGGTACTACTGTTATCGGTCTTTTTATCAACGTTGTTATTGACGGCATCACTCACCTTGTTCTTGAGTTTTTTTAAAAGGCTCTGCGCAGAAGCGGTGTGAACAAACATAACCCCAATAAAGAAAAAGGAAAGATATAAGGTACGTTTCATGACATCACAATTACGTTACTATCAACATATTAAACTTAAAGATTTAAATCGGATTCCGCAAAGTTTATTGAAAAAAACGTAACAGGTTGCCACGTTTAAATGAGCCTGTTAAAATCCCGACGGCCGGTTTAAGCGTGTAACTTAAACCGGCAAAGTTCACTGGGTTCGGCCTTCTCAAACAGCAAGTTGCTGGGCCAGTCCAATGAGCAGGCCGTCAGCTGCACGCAAATAACAAAGCCGGTAAGAATTTTCATATTGAGTTACTTCGCCAACCAGTTGGGCACCATGTTTTTCTTTAAGCCTTGCCACCAATTCATCAACATCTTCAACCGTAAACATCGCGCGCAGGTAGCCCAGCGCGTTCACCGGGGCTGTGCGATGATCTGAAACAATTGCCGGTCTGATAAATTGAGAAAGTTCCAGCCGGCAGTGGCCATCGGGAGTGACCATCATAGCGATTTCCACGCTTTGATCGCCAAGCCCCGTTACACGGCCCGCCCATTCACCTTCTATCATAGCCTTACCCTCAAGCTTCAGACCGATCTCCTGGAAAAATGAAATGGCTTTATCAAGGGATTCAACAACGATCCCCATATTGTCCATTCTTAATAATTTATTTTGCGCCATAATTATCGTTTTTATCAAAGGTAACAATACCAGTAAACCTCTTACTCCGCCGTTTCAGGCATGCCGCATGAACCTGACCTTTCGCGATCTCACGTGTTTGGATACCCGGGTTATTTTCGCCCGGCCATTATCGGGCGCGACCGGTGCGGGATAGCCTTTGCCCGCGAGCGCAGCCAGCGTCACCAGGACATCCGTGTGGCCTTTTACCTTTGATGTAACCTTGCCTTTTTTGGCCCGTGCCAGTTTGCTGGCCGGCACATCGCCTTTCAATGGCACGGTGCTATCTGCCGCAACTATTGGCCGGCCATGTGCATCGCGGTTGATTTCGGCGAGCGCAGCCTCCAGGTGCTTTTGTTCCTCAGCGCTTAATTGTTCATACTTAACATCGTAAGCGGCTAAAACCGCCTTTGCATTCTCCGGCGTATTCGTGCCGCGCTCATATACATCCCGGTAAATGCGCAAACCGCCGTCCTCAGCCACGATAGTTTCGTAACGAAGGTCGACCGGTACCGGCTTAGGCAGCTTCACCCCTTTCGTATGGCGCTTATGCTTTTCCAGTGACCGGATCGCCATCGCGGAAAGGTCAGACTGACCTAAGCGCAGGATGAGGGGTACCAGATCGAGCACTTGCTTATTCGTCAACCCAACGCAGCCATGCGAGGCAAGATGGCCTATCTTCTCCAATGGCTTGCCGCCGTGGATGAGCGAAGGCATGCCGATAGGTATCTTGATAAGTCCAAGCGGGTTCAGCTTACTGGCCGCAGAAACCTTCCGGCCCGGCTCGAACCTGCCACGCACCCAGGGCTCATCCGGCGGCGTCCAGCTTGGATTAAAAATAACAGTATCGGCCCGGCGCATGCCAACCGGCAGCGGAAACTCAGGGTAACCGATACCTATTTTATAGGTCTTGATAAGCTGGCCTTTTTCAAACACATCCATCCGGAAAGCCGGAGCATTCACCACAATGCGTGTATCTTTCGGTACAAAATTCGGCCGCGTTGGCGCCAGGCCCTCCACCCCATTGCTGTAATGCTGATTGACCAACTGCAATAATTCCTGCGCCTTATGCGCACCAATCAGCGCCCTGATGCGCTGCCGGTAATGCTCAGCGGCCGACCTGGCCGACGCCGTATCGGGACTGCCATCCCTGCTTAATTCCCTAATAGAAGCGTGCGCGGCAGTTTTCAACTGGACGATCTTTGCAGCCGGCAAACGCAGTTTAGCTTTTAGTTCCTTAGCAAACCCAGGGTCATAAAATAAAGCGTCCAAAATAGGCAGCGTCAGTGCCTGCAAACCGGCTGCCTTTGCAGTAGTATCCGCGGACCCGGATCTCGATGCCGATTTACCTGTATCGGTTAAAGGATCGGTTTTTGCTGTCGTGTCTGCCTGCTTTGCCGCCGATGACGATTGATCGGTATCAGCTGCGGGGTCAGTTCCCGCGGTTGTATCTGGCTGTTTTGACGCAGGCGATTGCTGCCGTACTGGTTTTTTTGGTTGCTTGCAGGCGGCTATCCCTATTAAAAACACCAACGCAACACATTGGCAGCTCTTCTTAAAGTCCATTTATGGTAAACAGCCCATCGCAAAAATTGTTGACTTGCACCCTGCTGGTCCGACGTCGGTAAAGTGTGCCGTTTGAACCAACAAAGGGATTGTTTAGCAGCACCCCGGTGCGCTATTATCTTTTCATTTGAAAAAGACTATCTTTAGCGTTATCTATTGAAATTAGTAAATCTTACTGCATAAAAAAGCCCTCCGGGATATTCGGGGAGCTTCATCTTTCTAACAGGCTTTCGTTATCTTGTCCAGGCGACACGCCCGCTGTGCGGGGGGTAGATGGGACGCCGTTCATATTTACCCAAATTTACTTTATCTTTTCAATCAAAGGCTTTTTTCGCCGGCCCCATACCTGGCCCATATGGGTGACTGGTATCGTGTCGCCGAATAATTTACCCCAGGGTTTCAGTTCATCTATGCGGTCAAATATGATCTTTAATACAGCTACAAAAGGAATAGACAAAAACATACCCGATATACCCCAAAGCGCATTCCCCAGGAGGATGACCACGATAGATACCAACGCATTGATCTGCACTTTGATGGATACCACACGCGGGAAAATGATATTATTATCAATAAATTGGATAACCAGGTAAGCAACAACAATTCCAAGTTGAGTGGCGTAACCATCTTTGGTTATAGTTGCAATAATTACAGGTAAGGCAATGGCAATGATACCGCCGATATAAGGCAGCATGTTGAGTATGCCGCCGATGAAACCAAGCAGGATTGCATATTTAACTCCCAATATCATGAGGGCCACAGAATTGAGGGAAGAAACGATGATCATCTCGATCAGTAACCCGGCGATATAGGTTTGGATCGCCGATTTGGTTTCCCTCAAAATTTCGCTTACCCGCTGGGAATACTTTTCCTTAAATACCTCATAAACAAAATTAACGATAAGCGTTTTGTAATACAGCATCAGGAATATGTACACCGGGATGATAACAATAACGCTTATTGTGCTGATGACGCTGCCTAAGGTTTGCCCTATAAGCGCAGGTGAGCTGTTCAGCGCTTGTTTAATTAAAGCCGCTTGTTTTGCTATGGGGAGTCCAAAATGGTGCTCAATAAAATGCCCCAGCACATCAATAAGCGAATTGAATTTCGACTTTAAAGTTGGTAGTTCCTGTCCAAATTGCGCAATCTGAAGTGTGAGGAAGTATAAAATACCACCTATTACCAGTATGGCAATCAGCAAAGTAACAATCACGGCAAGTACCTTTGAAAGCTTACGCTGCAGCCAGGTGCACAAAGGATTTAAGAGGACGGCAAATAAAATTGCGAAAGAAAACGGCACCAAAATGTCGCCAAGGGTGAAAAGGATATAGGTGATTAAAACCAGGCCGAAAAGAGTAACCGTTGCCTGCAGATAAAAAGGATATTCTTTTGAAGCCATGGCGGGTTAAATTGGAATAAGGGCAATTTAATAATATTCCGTACAATTTCGCATTAATACCCTACTGGGATAGCAAACTGCCGCCTGTAATACCGTTGCCCGTTTAAGCGTTTTGCTTGAATTAACCTGGTGATGGGGCTGGCTTCATTTTTGTAATTTGCTTTCGTTAGATTCGTGCAAGCGACATTTTGAACGGGCGGGATATTTATTATTTAAAATTTCTATTTTATAGTTTTAAATTGTTTCATGTCTTTAAAGTAACTTGCCCTTTACAGTACCAACCTTATTCAAAATATTATGCCTGAAAACTTCCACTCCGGTAAAAAAACATCAATTCCAATAAAAATGAATTTTCAGGAATTCAAATTTGAGGTGGACGAAAATCTTACAATAGAGGAGCGCATTGATTTATTACGCAAGAGGGGTGCAGCAGCCGAATTAGAATTTAGCCAAAAATATAACGATCTGTGCAAATGGTTTAATGAATATGACCAATTGTATATCCTCGCTTTTTGCACGCGGTATTTCATAGCCGATATTGCTGGCTATGATGAAGAAGCCGAAAAAGGAGCATTAGATTTTCCGCCTAATCATATTGAATTATTACAAGCATTTGCGCTTACAATTCCGAGAACAGATTCAGGGAAGCCTCTATATACAGAAGTCCAAAATTTCAAATCAAGCATTAAACATGTCGGAGAGCTAATCAATCTGAAATTATTCAACTTTCCCGGAAATATTAAGACGATCGAAGATATGCATGTACATCAATTAAAAACCCAAATGATGGTACATACAACCAGTGTACGTAACTGGTCATACGAGCACCTTATGGCGAAAGTAACACTTGATCTTTCCTCAGGAATTGATGACCTCTACGAAAGAACTTATGGATATAAGCTTACAAATTTAATTACCCTATTATATAAAATTACTGATGAAGTAGAACGAAGACTTAACAATCACATCAAAAAAGTTTCCACCTTCTTATTTAAACAAGATTCAATGGAAATTATAAATACGTATGAAGATGTTTTTGACAATGTGCCGAAAATGTCAGATGATGCGAAGAAAAAGTTTGTGGAAAAATTTGGCAGCCCAGATGTTTTAAAAGATATATTCCTGATGCATTCGGATCTTGACCTAAAACATCTATTGACTTTTAATGTACCTGATCTTGTTATTCTGTCCGATCACAAGTTTAACATGAAACAGGTGTTGTCAATTTTTAATGGGCTGAGCTATGAATTTAATGAGCTTAAGGACTTCCCCAAAGATCATTTTATTCTAAATAATCCGGTACATGCAAAACCATTTATAAATGTCCAGCTCGGTGTGTATTTCAGCTCATTGTATACGATTATGACCCATCTTAGTATTGGGATCGTAGAAAGTTTGGTAAGTAAAAATGATAATCTTAAAAAGGCTTATAATGGATATAGAGCCAAATATTTAGAAGATAAAGTTGAGCAAATGTTTACTGAGGCCTTTCCAGAAGCTAATATTTTCAAAGGCAATTTGTGGCAAGGTGATGACGGCAAACAGTATGAAAATGACTTATTGGTTATAGTAGATTCATTTGTCCTTGTGGTTGAAGCAAAATCAGGCACAGTAAGTCAACCGGCCAAAAGAGGCGCTTCGGACAGATTATATAAAACGCTGAAAGAGTTAATCGAAGACCCGTCAGACCAAGCGATAAGGTTTATAAATTATTTGAAAAAGAATAAATCGATTTTAGAACTAAAAACAAAGAAAAAGGGCAAGAATATAATTGATAACCGCAACTTGAAATTTTTTATTCCTTTGGGTATAACAATATCTCATTTAGGGGCAATAAGCACAAACCTTAAAACGGTTATTAAAGCCGGAGTTACAAAAAAGAGGATACACGAATTAGCACCTTCAATAAATATAACCGACCTTGAAGTTATACTTGATTTACTGCCTTCAACCGCGCAAAAACTTCATTACTTTCAAAGAAGAAGGGAGATTGAAGCCAACGTTGAATATATTGGTGATGAGATCGATTTGCTTGCTTGGTATTTAGATTCAGGTTTTAACATTGGCGATCACGAGTATTTACACAAGCCGTACTATAACTTAATACTTAAATCAAAAGAACTTGATCCATATATAATCGGCACCGGTAAAGGCCAGGTCGTGGATAAACCAACTCTAAGAACAACCAATTGGTGGAAGGCCATATTAGAGCGCTTAGAGACTGCCAAACCTGATCTTTGGTTAGAAAATTCATTTGTGCTTTTAAATCTCGGACTTGAAGGTCAAGAACTTTTTGAAGAAATGATTAACGATTTGATAGTCAAAATAAAGAAGGGGAAGACCACTTTCCGTCAAAATTGGATACAGGTAGACAATAATCACGAAGAACGCAGATATGTTATTGTCGGATACCCATATACCGATGAATTATATTTTGAACGAAACGACATGATGGCCGACATCATTTCTGATGAAGAAAAGCGAAATACTAAAGGGATGTTAGTTATAGGAATCAATATTGACAAAGGGCACTATCCGTATTCTGTTTTGTGTTCTAAATTATCTTCCAAACTGTTTGATGCTGAGTTTACCGATATGGTAAGTGTTGACGAGGAAAATTAATCACTTCTAATTAAATACAAATTTATGAGTTTACCAAGATTTCTTTATCGTGGCGATAATGATAAAAAGGAAATACGAAAGCTACGAGAAACATTACATCATAGAGAACTATTAACAAACCTTCTTAACGGTGGAAACGGTTCGAAGATATTTAGCAGCGATTTTATTAGTCTTATCAATGACCACATACTCGAAAAATTTGATTTTACGCACTTTTTATCATTTACTGAGAGCCTGCAGTCGGCTTATAGATTTGGATTAAAATTACACAGCATAAATGATCAAATTATTGAAGAATGTTGCGAAGAAACCTACGATTACAAAGCCAATTGGAACTTTGCAATCATGACAATAGATACAAGTAGACTTACCGTGGTCAGCAATACATATCCCGGGATTTATGAATGTTCATATACTCCAGAGCTTTATAAATTTAAAAGGAATGGCCTTTATAGGGTAATTCTGATTGATGCGACCAAGGCATTAGACAGGAAATATCAGACATCTATCGAATATGCACTATTTGATAATGAATGGTTGATCTTGCCAGCAACACCGGTATTGTTTGAGAATGGAGCAATAGAATATTCTGGTATTTTGGATGGCGCGTGTATATCTTCAATTAAGCTATTTGATGTTAATCAGGAAAGATTAGATTGCTTTAATACAATTGATTACTAATGCTCAGAAACGAAGATTTTAAGAAAATGAGCGAGGTCGGATTGGATAAAATTTCAACGCTCAAATACCTCTACAAGTATGTCAACTTAAACGATGGACTGAACTATATCCTCAAAGAAAACACGTTTAGATTCACAAACCCAATTGAATTTAATGATCCGTTTGATTGCAATGAACAGCTTGTTCATATTTCGGTAGATACACAAAAAGGGAAGGAAATTCTTAAAGAAGCCAGTTTGATACATAACATTTCAAGAAAAGCGCAAAGACAACAGCTTAAGAAAATCGGAGATGTTAAATCTTACACAAATGCATTAAAGAATAAGAAAAAAGAGTATAAAGTAAGTTGTTTTTCAGAAATACCTGATGAAATATTGATGTGGTCACATTATGCGGATAAACACAGCGGCTTATGCATAAAGTTCGAATTAGATTTTATGAGTGATGAGTATGTTTTTTATCCTGTAAATTATATTTCAGAAGTTCAAAAGGTGGACGGAATGACCAACGCGCCATATGTGTTTTATTATTTTGTAACAGTAAAAGCAGATCGCTGGGCTTATGAAAAAGAAATCAGAGCAATTTCAAAAAATGGCAACACTATTATTTCATATCCTAAGCTTGCAGTAAAGGAAGTGATCTTTGGTTGTAATGTAAAACCAGATGTAATAGCTCAATCTATAAAGGAAATAAAAAAGATGCGATATAAAAATCTTGTTTTTAGTAAAATGGATCTTGATGCTCAATCTCTCGGAGTAAAGAAAACTATAATTAGATAATCATTTCATTAATAAAGCTTGTGTCAGAGGAAATAAAAAATGCAGATCACATTTTTAGCGTTTTGGAGGCTAACAAACTACCGGACAGCTCGATTTATATACCCGTAGCTGGTGGCAGTTATTTTGAGCATATGGGGGGCGTTAAGATGGCTGATTATTGGTTATCTAAAAAATTTGATAATAGGGATGAGTGCTTCGTTGTTACGAATGCTTTTTTTAGTATGACTGGACTACTAATAAAACATAAATATAAAAATGAATGGAAACTTGAATTTGACGTGGCGCATTTGTTTCAAGTCAAGTCGACTGCTCAATCTATCGTAGCTATTAATCACCTTGTAAAATACAATTGTTATTCAGACGCCTATTCAATTTGCCGCACTGCTCTTTCGAGATTAAATTTATTGATGTTATTTGCTTTTAATCCCAAGTTATTTGATGAATGGTTAAATAATCCAAAACACGAAAAATACCTCGACGGACATGTAAGAGCGGAATTGGAAAATAATGGAATTAAAACCTTGCCTCATTTATATGAATTTTCAAGTGAAATTATACATGGTCAAGTTGAGGGGCTCGCTAACATTGGATACCTGGAAATGGGATTATTTCCTGAACATATAGGAATAGCGAATAATATTTGGGTGATTTTTAAATTTATAATCGGAATGGCTTATTGCGTTGTTTTGAACATGGCTATTCTCGATTTTAATGGAGCGGAATTGCCAGATGATGTAAAGGAACATCAGGGGTTATTTAATTGGTTCTTAGAACATTATTTCGTTTTTAATAGGATAGATCACTTATTTGCATTAATGGCGGAAGATAGGCATATGGAAAAAATAGGTAAAGACAAATATTATGCGGGAGGAAGTTTTCAATTTGCAGAATTCGCAACTCAATTAGCTAAGTTTTACAAAAAAGGACAGAAAAAGAAATTGTCAAAGAAGTATGATATTTAACCCCGCACCGGTGCAAGCGTGTCGCTCGAACCCAAGCCGTTGTAGCCTCCCGCCTACAACCCCCACCCGCAATACCAAAAATATTCAACCTATTTATTACCATGCAACGCAATGCCTCAACCAACGAAGAGTCTGTTTAAGCACACCTTCCATCTTCGATTAGGTTTTGATTTTAAAAACATTATCTTTAGCCTGATCTATAAATTTATTCATGAACAAACGCCGCGTACTCATCATTGAAAACGATCAGGATATCCGTCAAATAGTTGATTATATCCTACAGGAGCAGGGTTTCGAGACGCTAAGCATTCCCGAGCCGGAGGACCTTTGGGAACTTCTGAGCTTTCGCGCGGATGTGATTCTGCTGGACGAATTTGTCAATAGCCAGCCGGGCCATCGTTTATGCAGAAAGATTAAAAACATCCCTGTGTTGGCAGCTACCCCTGTGATCATATTGTCTACAGCTAATGATATCGAACTTATTGTCAAGGAATGTGATGCTAATGATTATATCAGCAAACCTTTTGACATTGAACAGATGGTGGACAAAGTACTTCGCATAGTCAACCACCAATCGCTAACATTTGGAGACGCTGAGTGAATAAAACCGGCGGGATATATAAACGAAAAAAGTCTTAAGACTTTCGACTTAAGACTTTTGATTTCACCTATTCAATTCATCAAAGAATTTATGGGGCGGTTAACTTAATATTCAGGGTATTATCTGTAGGAGGAAGGTCGGTCCAAAGCGTTGTGAGTGCCTGGTAACCAATCGGCGATATTTGAGCGAATGCATCTACTTTTGCCTGTTCTTCCGCTGATATTTTTTCATCGCCGTTTGTGTGTGCTATAAATGCGTTTCTGAATGTCGGAGCGGAGGTAACTGCAAGCTGCGGCGTAAACAGAAATGGCGGCTGAGTTAACCTGTAGCTAAATATGCCATCAAGACGTGCCGAAAAAAAGTTGTTTGAATAATTGACAAAGTCAAGTCCGCCCGGAATACTGGCTGAAACAGATGTAATATATTTGGTGGTAACGTTAAGTTCTTTTTTCTTTACACTTAGGTCCACAATCCTGTAACATACGGGCGTATGTATAAGGGCACCTGTTTCTATATCATACAATCTCGTGGCGCCATTGCCCCGTAAAGCAATGTCATTTGCATGGTAGTGTCCTGTAAATATGATATTCATTCCCCATGCCCTTAAAGTATCGGCATTAGCCTCCCAGTTATCCGTTACATAGTCGGGATCAAGTACACTTTGCCCGGCATAGTGCTCAATCATATTATGATGCATTAAACCCAAAACCATAATATTCTTCTGCCGCGCTATTTTCATTTGGTCATGTATCCATTGCATGGTTTGAGGCGTGATTTTTCCGGCAGTAACATCGCTGTCGGGTTTATTTTCTTTGTATTTACAATCGTCGATGCCAAGTATCCATAAACCAGGAGCAGCCTCGGATACATAGCTCAGGGAATTCGGATCTTTTGATAGTGCATGGGAAAAACCAAAGTCAGAATAGATTTGCCGGAACTCATCCGCACTAACGGAAGCAGTTGGGTATGCCTTATCCCCATCGTACCTATTAGCAAAGGGATTATTAATGTCATGGTTACCCGGCACTACAAATACCTTAATATGTTCGCTTTCAAGCTCCCGGAATAAATGGGATACGGTTAAATGGCTGACCTTTTCCCCATCTTTGGTAATATCTCCTGCAACCAGCACGATATCAGGATGTTCGGATTCGAGTTTTTCTAATACCTCTCTGAAAATAGGATCGCCGTATGGAATCATTTTCGGATCACGGTTCATATAATCCGTTAATGCTTTTCCGGTGTCCGCACCATTTTTAAGCAAGGAGGGGTCAAGGTAATGAATGTCAGTAATTACAGCAATTTTCAAATGATTCCCGGACGATGATGATGTTGGTATCATATCTTTTTTGCAAGACGAAATGATAACCATCAGCGAGATAATGCATAATGCATGTTGTAAAAAGTAATGTTGATACTTTTTTGTAATTTTTGAGTCCATTTTAATAAGTTTTAAGTTTTACCTACTCTGTTTACCAGGTTTTCGGTTATCCCTGTTTGTAAATATTTACATGTCAAACTTAGAACTACTAGCTGCTGGTTAAAAACTGATAATTGTATGGTATTCAGCTTTTTAAGTAATAACCAGTATGCTAAGGCACTTTAACAATTTATTGAAGTAATATTTGCAAATAGCCCCGGTAAGATGCAGCCCGGAATTGAATTCTGCCAAAATATTTTCCGGATCAGCGATTTTTGCCAATAATAATTTGTGCGATATGACTTTGGAAGCAGTCGCACACATACCGGTAATTCTTTTCGATCAGCAATGCTTTACTATCGGCGATTGATCTGGTAGAATGACCGGAGAAAGTTGAGGTGGGGCGGGGTATTGGTTGCTCTTTTCAGAAAATCATCTTCCAGTTGAAAATAGCCGGACACATCATTAGCTGCATGCTCATCAATTGCTTTAAAGCCCATTGACCAGTCTTCGAAACTGCGTTTTTTTTCATATCCGGAAGCGAGAAGCATCACATGATGATGGCGCTCGTCCCGCTGGATGCGGTCATATATCTCCCTGACATTCCGTTCACGTCCCTCTAGCAGCTGCACAAAACTTCCATCCATTTTGGCCAGAAAGCGGGTTTGCATATAGAGCAGCATTCCTGTGATGCCAAATTGCGCATTAGTTCGCCTGGATTGATCAAGCAAAATGTGAAGCTCCTCCTCAGGCATCAGCTTTGTAGCTGTGCTGATATAGATGAGATAAAAGACACTTCGCGATGGGACGGCTGGCATAATAGGGGTAACAAACGCACAAATATATTATTTGAAATGGCAATCCCATATTTTTGCTTCGTGTCGCTCGAACGTGCGATTCGGGTTTGTCGCGATCCACCCGTCATAATGTCGATTTCACACAGCACAAAGTCCTGAAATGCTATCGATATTTGTTTTGTCAATAAAAATCAAACTAAATCTAACAGCGATATGAAAACTTTATTCAAAACAAACAATCTCCTTAAATCAACGCTGCTGGCGGCATTCATTGCATTTTCAGCATTACAATCAAACGGGCAACCGCTTAAACCTGCTGCCAGCGGCTACGCACCCGTTAACGGCATCAAAGTTTATTACGAAGTATATGGCGAGGGCAAGCCTATTGTATTACTGCACGGCGCTTTTATGACCATTGAGGGAAACTGGAGCCAACTAATACCTGAATTATCAAAAACAAGAAAAGTAATTGCTATTGAAATGCAGGGACATGGGCACACACCATATTCGGACAGAAAATTAACGCATGCGGCTTTAGCGAGTGACGTGGAAAAAGTGATGGATTACCTGAAAGTTGATAGCGCGGACGTAGTAGGATATAGCATGGGCGGCTCTGTAGCTTATAAGTTTGCTATACAAAGCCCTAAACGGTTGAGGAAATTAGTGATCATTTCTTCTACTTATAAAAACAGCGGCTGGCTACCCGAAATAACAGCTGCTTTTAAATCATGGAAGCCTGAATTTTTTACAAATTCGCCATTGAAAACTACATACGATGCAGTAGCACCTGATAAAAATAACTGGACCAAGTTTATCAATCAAATGATTGCTTTTGCCCCCGAGCCATTCGACTTTGGTGATGGCAATATTGCCAAAATTTCTGCACCTGTATTGATCATAGCCGGCGACAATGACGGACTGGATAAGGTTGAACTGGCGAAAACCTATAAATTATTGGGAGGCGGTGTTGTTGCGGATATGGGACCAATGCCAAAATCGCAATTAGCCATAGTTCCTTCACAATCACATGTAAGCCTGATGATGCAGACAAGCACGATTTTGGGTTATCTAAATGGATTTTTAAAGTAACCGATAAAACAACTCCTCCCCTGGAATCAGGGGAGGCCGGGAGGGGTAAAATATGCGCCTGGTTTGACTGCCTAAAGTTCTACCCATTCTGTCGAAGCTGCGCTGGACATCTATCCCTAAATGTAGGGAGAGCGCTTATTTACATTTAGTGTGACCGACAAAGAAAGATCAAATCAAAAAGCCCTCAGCTTTAAACTGAGGGCTTCCCATTTGAGCCGAATTGACAATGATCTATTACAAATAGCTCTTCAATTCCCTGTGAGCCCTGTCACTATGCCTAAGCCTCATCAAAGCTTTATCTTTAATCTGTCTTACACGTTCCCTTGTCAGGTTGTATTTTTCGCCTATCTCTTCAAGACTTAAAGGCTGCGAACCTCCTAATCCAAAAAAGAGTTCCACGATTTCTCTATCTCTTTTTTCGAGCATGGTAAGACTGCGCGAGATTTCGGTTCTTAGCGAATCGTCCATTACCTCTTTATCCGTGCCCGATCCGGGATTTTGCAACACATCTAACAGCGTATTTTCTTCCTCGCTGTTGAACGGTGCGTCGACAGATATGTGCCTGCCTGCACTCGCCAATGTTCCCGACACCTTTTCAACGGTTATCTCTAAAGTTTCAGCAATTTCTTCTACAGTGGCCGCCCTTTCCAAATGCTGTTCCAGTTCAGACGATGCTTTGCTTATTTTGCTCAGGTCGCCTACCTTATTAGCCGGCAGGCGTACCATTCTTGCATGATCAGTAATAGCCTGCAGAATGGATTGGCGTATCCACCAAACAGCATACGAAATAAATTTAAAGCCTTTGGTTTCATCAAAGCGCTTTGCAGCCTTGATCAGTCCAAGATTACCTTCGTTGATCAGGTCGCCAAGGGTAAGCCCCGAGCTTTCATATTGTTTCGCAACCGAAACCACAAATCGCAGGTTCGCACTGGTCAGGCGTTCCAAAGCTGCCTGGTCGCCTTGTCTTATTTTTTGTGTTAAGATCACTTCCTCTTGCGCCGTCACCATCGGGATCTTTGCAATATCAGATAAATACTGTTGCAATGACGCAGATTCACGGTTCGTGATCGACTGACTTATTTTAAGTTGTCTCATTTATCAAAATACCTTTCTTAGTGAATGCTAAAGATTGTGTGCCTTAAAATGCGCGTGGTAATTCTTGCTTAACAAAGCGAAATAGCTCAAAGCTGATGCTGTCAAATGAAAGGAATCGCTACAAATCTTCAACGCACAAAGATACTCACAGACGCTCAAAAATTTGTCGGATGGATGTAAAGAAATAGCTGAAAATCAGGGCGAATTCAGAGGATTTAGATGCCCTATCTGCTCAAAGATTAAACAACACCTTCAGCAATACGATCCGCCCAGGCAGCCGGTAAGAATTGGCGATTAGCGTATTGGCCGACAGGTACAGCGCGTTATAGGTTTTCACATTGAGAAAATTCACAGCGCTCAACTCAAAATCTGTTTTCCATTTTTTGATCTTGAATTTTGCTGAAGCATCGGTAAAAAAATATTTCAGATCGGGGTTTCCCTGCTGGCGTGTGAAGTAATGCTCGCCGGCTAATTTGAATTGCAGTTCGTCGGTTGGGTTATAGAACACAGAGGCCTGCTGCTGCAATTGATCGATATGAAATGCCGAAGCCTCCACTGCCGAATGACTGTAGGTCTGTATGTCTGAAGCTTTGTAGCTGAAATTTACTTTGTCGCTCACCTTGGTATCGGCACCAAATGTCAGTGTTTCTGTAACCGTATTAAAGGGCAGCAACGCATCGTTTTGTATCTGCACCGACCGGTTGCTTTGCCATTGAATGCCCGCGCTAAAAGTCGTCCGCAAAGCAAATGAATATTTACTGGTTGCAGCGCTCAACGCCCATGAATCGGTGCTATTGGGATAAGGCAGCATCACACCCTTCTGTATATTGTTGGTAATGACGCTCGATGCAATATTGTTGGCACTGGTATGGCTATAAAGCGCATTAACGCTGAAGAAAAACAAAGTAAGCGCCTTGCGATAATTGAAACCCACTCCGGCCTGCTGGCTTTGCCGCAAGGTCAGTTCGGGGCTATTAGCAGACAGCGAGCGATAGTCCCTTAGTATTTCTCCCTGGTAAATGTCTTCGATCGTACCAACCTGGTTGCGGTAACTATACATCAGGTTCAGGTAATTTTCCTGCCCAACCTGGTATTTCATTCTGAACTGCGGGTTAAAATACAAGCGGGTCAAGCTCCTGTTCAGCGCATAAGTAGTGTCCGAGTAATTGATCTGCTGCAAAATAAGCGGAAGCGTCAGGTTGGCTTTGAGCTTATCGCCGGGAATATCATAGGCCAATTCAGTATACACCTTTTTCTTCATCCAGTTGAGATGATTAATAGCACTATCTGATTGCAGGTTGACGCTATTATTATTCTGAACAACACCCAGGTCCGATGTCAGCTTTTGCGACTGCACACTAAAACCTGCCCTGAAACTTTGTGTGACAACATTTCCCGGTATCTTAAATGAAATATAGTTGTTGGTATACCATGTTGGCACATTCACATTTTGGATCAATTGCGAATAAGGCACGCCGTGGTTAAACAGTGAGTCGTTATAATTAGGGTATATCGCCCGATTCTCCGGTTCGGTGGTATGGTTAAAATAAGAATAGGCTTGTATCACGTTATTGGACTTGAATGATTTGATCAGGTTAAACTCGTTAGAAAAATTCAATGCATTATCCCGGAGATTCTGTTCTACCATATTTCCATTGGTGGTGAGCACCGAATTCCAGGCCGAACGGCTACCATCCAGCAAAAGCGCATCATTCAGGTAGTACTTATCCTGGTTCACATTCAGGGTAAATTCCGCATGAAATATATCCGGCTTATATTGATTATGCTGCATTTCTGTATAATGTACCGTATCGCCCGGTAAAAAAACAGTAGTTTGCTGACTGTAATCCTGTTTTTGGATGTCGTGCAGGTAATAGGCATTCAATCTTAACTTAATCCCATTTTTAAGGTTCACCAGGTTGTTCAGGTTTAAGATGCCGCCCTGGTTAAACAAGTACCTGCTTTGAGCCAAAGCAGGTGTATTGATCGACCCGACAGAAAGCATAGCTGCAGGTACATTGTTGTCGATACGCTGCATGTAGTCGTTATAGTTGTGCGATGCCAGGTCATTACTCAAGTCATGGCCGATATTGTTACCATTCAGGTAATTGATCGCCTTATATTTATCCTTAAACATCATCGCGTTCAGCTCCGCATCATAATTGCCCGGCAAACCTGCGCCAATACTCTCCTGCCCCACCAACTGCAGCTTGGCGCCTTTCTTGATCTTCAGGTTTAGGGCTACATCTTCACTCATTACTTTATTTTGCAGCGCTTTGATAGGTTGATCGTTCTGGAGCACCTGCACCTGGTCGACCACACCTTGCGGGATGGTGTTGGTGGCGATGTTGTATTTATCATCGAGCAGGTTATCCCCGCCGATATATACCGTACTGATGGGCTTATTGTTATAGCTGATCGTCCCGTCGGCAGCGACGGTTATGCCGGGTAGCTTTTTGATCACCTCGCCTATGGTCCTATCCTGCGGATTGGCGAAATCGGACACTTTATAGCTGATCGTATCACCATTTACACGCAGTACCGGCCGGCTACTTTTGATCACCACAGCTTGCAGTTGGTTAACGGAAGTCTGCATTACAAAATCAACAGGCGCTGTGCCGGCAATGCTTTTCAGCTGGTTTTTATAGCCCATGCTCCGCACCTCAACCGCAAGGCTATCTATGTTTTGCCCCTGTGGAAGCGTAAGGGTATATGTTCCGTTATCAGCCGTTGTAGTGTAGGCCACAATGGCATTGCTTGCCTTATTTTTCAGGTTGACGGTGGCAAATGGTACAGCTTTACCCGTACTGTCTTTCACCGTCCCGTGGATGCTCCCCTGGGCAAAACAGAGTACAGAAAGTGCCATGCCGCATAGCAGCAGTATGAAGAATTTGATATGGTGCATGATTATTTTTCCTGTAATTCGATAGGGTTATTCAATATCGGCCGCGCCCCAACTTTCATATCTATATCAGGCTTGGGGCCGCCATTATTTTGTGCAGTTGCCTTCATCGTTTGCGCAAGAACGTTTGGATCTTTATGCATGGCGTTCTGCAGCCTGGTAAATTCTTTATCGGTAGTTTTAATGCCATTTGTTGGTACCTGGATGATGTTTGAATCAGCGCCATCCGCATCATCGTCCAATGGGGTTACTATCCTGCCATGCCGGTCCTTAATAGGTTTAGACGCTCCAAGTACAGCCTTTTCAACCCGGTCGAACTTGAAAACGACTTCTTTTTTTGCATCAAAAGCTTCGACGATTACACCGGGCAACCCGTTCAGTTTCCATGGACCAACGCGTACAGGCAAATCAGGACAAAACCAGGCTGTATAGTCACGCCCCTTGAAATGGCAGGTTGCCTTCTGGCAATGCAATTCGCCAAAGTCTGCCTTATCGCCACTGATGTGCCAGTTTATTACAGGCAGCACATCATTGATGATATATGAACTCATCATCACCTCTTTTCGCACCAGTTTCCTGTAGTTGATAAACTGGTAATACTCGGTGCCCGAGGCGGTGACTTTATGATCTAACCGTATATTGCCGTCGGCAGAATTGTTGATTGCCTCCTGCATCTGTCTCCGGTATAGCTCGTTTTGCAGCTGGCGGTCGTAGCTTCTGAAACTGCCTGATGCTTTTCCGACAAACAACACCATATTTTCGGTGTAGGGGTGCGCCCTGTTGTTGGTATCCTGCACATAGCTAAGTTTGTAGTGCACCAGTATTTGTGCAGTATCAGGCTTTTGTGCACAAACCACAATGGCCGGAAAGACTAACGTTATCATTATCATCAATACCCTTTTCATGACGGCAACCATTAGAAATTTACGATCGGTTTTATTTCTTTTCCGGCAATTCTATTGGATTATTAACCACCGGTGGTGGCCCCATTTTGATGTTTATCTGTACAGGGTCTGTACCGGCCGGCCTGTTAGCATTATGCATGGCCATCTGCGATTGCACAAAAGCATTAGGATCCTTGCGCATAGCTGCCTCCAGTTTGGTAAACTCCTTGTCGGTTGTTTTGATGCCATCTTTGGGCAGTTGTATAATATTAGGATCGCCGCCATCGTTGCCGCCTACCATGACCAGCCTTGGCCCCGGACCATCACTCTTTGGCCCCGCAAGCTGATCGTCCGCCTTAGCTGTAATAACCACCTTTTCTACGCCATCAAACATAAACTGCACATCTTTTTTAGCATCATACGCCTCCACAATTACGCCGGGCAGGCCGTTAAGCTTCCACGGACCTACGTGCAATGGCATATCCGGACAAAACCAGGCTGTATAATCCCGTCCTTTAAAATGCCCCGTCGCCTTCTGGCAATGTAAGCCGCCGTACGTGGCGGTATCACTGCTTATTTTCCAATCGATAGCCGGTAGGACATCTTCTATCAGATAGGTCTCCATTACCAGGGGCTCTTTCCTTGCCAGTTTTTTTCCGTTGGGGAACTCATAATACTCAGCGCGCGATCCTCTCCTGTTCCTTTGAATATTAACATGACCATCAGGCGAACTGGCCAATGCGATCTCCAATTGTTTTTTCGCTTCGGCTTGCTCAAGCACATTGTCGTAGCTTCTGTAGGCGCTTGAAGTTTTACCGATATACAGGGCCATATTTTCGGTATAGGGATGATCCCGGTTAGCGGTATCACGCACATGGGTAAATTTGTAATGTACCAGCACTTCTGCGGTTTCGGGTTTTTGAGCGGAAGCACTTGCCGCGATAGCTATTAACATGGTACTTACTATCAGTTGCTTGTTCATAATGTGATTATTTGAATTTTACGAGTTGTTTATTTTTTCTCCGGCAATTCTATGGGGTTATTGGTGACCGGGCCCATCAAAGGTGGCCCACCTTTGATGTGATCCACTTTAGGACCGTTGCTTGCATTAATAGCTTCTACAACGCCGTTAGGGTTTTTTATAATGGCCAACCTAGCTTTATCAAATTCCTTTTGCGTGGCCTTGATCGTCCCCGGCGGCGCAGCTATCAAATTCATGTCATCATTTAGGCCGCGTAATATCGGCGGCAGATCCTTTTCAGCAACAGCGGGTAGGTTCCCGGTTGGCGTCGGTGTCGCTTTCTCTACGCCGTCAAACTTAAATACCACTTCGTTTTTTGAATCGCTGGCGTCCACAATAACACCGGGCAACCCGTTTAATTTCCAAGGACCTACACGTATCGGCAGATCGGGACAAAACCATGCGGTATATTCCCTGCCTTTAAAATGACAAGTGGCTTTCTGGCAGTGCAAGCCACCAAATGTTGCCGTGTCGCTGCTTGTTTTCCAATCGATGACCGGCATAGTATCTTCTATAAGATAGCTGTTCATCATAAGCGGCTCTTTTCGCGCCAGCCTCTTATTATTTGGGTATTGGTAATATTCTATGGCTGTACCTACACCCCTTCTATTTATCCTGACATTTCCGTCCGGGCTGGCAGCTGCTGCTTCGGCCCACGCTTTCTTAAACTGCGCGTTGTATACTATCGCATCATAGCTCCTGTAGGCGCCCGCGCTTTGACCTATATATAATACCATGTTTTCCGTCAAAGGGTGCTCCCTGTTTGTGGTGTCCCTTATCCAGGTAAACTTATAATGTATCAGCATCCGCGCTGTGTCAGGTTTTTGAGCCTTAGCGGTAATAAACGCCAACAGTAAAATGATAGCAAACAGTAATTGCTTCTTCATAATTCATAAGATTTTAAGCAATACTATTTTTTGTGCTTCATCCAATAAAATCTTTGGTACGAACATCATTTTATAGTGAGCGAAGAAGGGATATTTGTTATTTGGGATTTCAAAAACCCGCAGTTGATAACAGACTTTGGCTGGTTAGTAACATTATTTTTTTAAGCAACTTATAGTAATTTAGATTTGATATATGTTAATGCCGAGAAAAAAAGATTGGATAGAGATTGTGCTCCACGTAGCGTTCTGGGTGGGTGTTTTTTATACGCTGTTGTCGCTTACGGAAACGCATGTAACCATACGCGTTGATCATACGGAAGGCTTCATAAAAAAGGATCCTGTTATGATAAAGGACGTGAGACATACCTTATCGCCCTA
>Ga0068865_100000029_pt1 | contig 91199 bp, 102 predicted proteins | sample KBSMisM12_FD_75293 | JGI IMG/M metagenome (GOLD analysis project Ga0068865, IMG submission 75293) | Miscanthus rhizosphere microbial communities from Kellogg Biological Station, Michigan, USA - KBS Miscanthus M1-2 | ecosystem: Host-associated > Plants > Roots > Rhizosphere > Soil ...
CAACTAACAACATACTTTGGTAGACAAACTACATTAACCTGTTAATCAACGCATTTTATACACCAAACCTTGTTATATAAAACCAATTTGTCTATGTATATACCCGCAACTGTTTTACCGTTTAAAAGCTCTTTAGATTTGCAGCAGATATATTAACTCTTCTTTGCATTGACTCATCTATTAATTTAAATTAAAGCATCATGAAAAAGTTAATTATTCCCTTTTTGCTAAGCGGGTTATTATTAGCAATTGGGGTAAACAGCGCATTTGCTCAAATACAACTGAAAGAAGTCACCATTTCGAGCGAACCAGTTAAAGCAACCGTATCACAAAAAGTGGCTGAAGCATTCGCCAGTTTATTTAAGGGAGCCGAGGCGCCCAAATGGTATAAGTCTGATCAAAACTATGTGGTTGATTTTATTATGAATAACCAGGTAAATAAGGCGGAGTTTACAAAAAAAGGTTACCTGGTATATCATATGGCTTTTGGAAATGAAAAACAAATGCCCACCGACATAAGAACTATTATAAAGAGTAAGTATTTCGATTTTACAATTAACTCTACAGTTAGAATAACCTATAACGAAAAAAGCGCATGGATTGTAAACATTGAAGACTCCGGACACTTTTTAGTACTACGGGTAGTGGACGGTGTAATGGATGTTGTTGATAAAATTGCAAAGACTGAAGTCTGAAATTTAATTTACACCATCTGACGGCTTGCTGTTATTATAGTGGATATTATTAAAAAAGGCTCCCGGAAACCCGGGAGCCTTTTCATTTATCACATTGTTATTTTGAACACGTTGCACCGCAGGTATTCATATCTGAACAGGCTTTCTGACTGGTACATTTACCTGTTTTGTTCTTTTTCAGGCAAGTACCCTGGCATTCTTGTTTAGCCTTTTTAGGGTAATTTTTAATTTCTATACCTTGTGCAAATACGGTTGCGCCGGCTAATAATAAAGCCGCTACGCCTAAGCTTATTCTTTTCATTTTATTGAATTTTAAATGTTAAAATTGATTCCTGATCGTTTTTCAGAGTGATTGAGGTGATCAGGATAGCTTGGGCGGTCGCCAGCAATCGGATAAATAGTTGGAAGTTATATGATCGTTTACTGCTGGCCTTTTAATCCTGGATAGTTCAAGCATCGGATTACCAAACTTAAACTGTATAACACGACTCACTACTGAAATGCCACACGGCACAAACGGATTGCAAAAACCGGTGTTACACGCAGAGGTATTATTACAAGGTTTTGATGGTATATGGTGTACCTTTTTCTCGCAGCACATATCGGTACCACACGTTTTTGCCATACTCGCTTTTACCACACTCATGTGATAAAACGGCTGCATCATTAGCAAGCCGAAATAGAGTGTAAGTATAGATGCGATTAGCTTCATCACTACAAATATAAATGCAGGCTGTTAATAAAAAATGAGCTTAATCATAAATACTTTGTATTCAGTTCTCAAACCTTGAAAAATCACACTCTAATGACTTCCTGTCCCAATTACCTGTATTAGCGGCAGCCTCGTAGGTTGTCTGCAGAAACTGCATTAATATTTCTTCGGGCTTGTCTGAACGTTGAATAACGTCATATAATAACATAAACTCGCCCATTTCAGCACTAAAAAATGCTTCATTGGGTTTTACAGGATGCTGGCTAAACTCTGCCGGCGTGGGATAACAATAAGAGTAAAATACCGGATGCGGAAACTGCTCACTGCCGGGCCAGAAACCACAGGAACTTACTTCGTGTGAATAGGCTTCCTGCATTACTGCCAGAGGGATATTCGGAGCCCCGCCCGGGTGCACAGGCGCGGGTCTTCCTGAAAATCGGGTAACTGCCATATCAAATGCACCCCAGAAAAAGTGTACCGGACTGCATTTGCCTGTAAATCTTGCCCTGAATTTCGTAAACACATTATGAATTTTTACCAATGCATGGTAAAAATCATGTATTCTTTCGGCATCATACGAGCAATGGGTCTCATCTTCCTCAAAAGGAATAGCAGGATCTATTTCATTTGGTGTAGCATAGATATAAGCATCAATCTCCACATTTTCAAGCTTATCAAATAACTCCCTATAGAAACTGGCGACCGTACGGGGATAAAGATCAACTTTTGCCATATTACCTTCACTGGTTGTGATATGCAGCACATGATGAATAAAGTCAAAATCTATCTGAAACACACCATTTTCATAAGGGATGCTATGTGTTGTTAATCCATTGGCACTAACATAAAGCGTTACATGCCATGAATGATTTAGCCACGGCATTTTCCTCAACCGGATTTTCCCGACGATCTGCGTCCATAGATGAACGGTAGCCAGTGTATCCTTCCAATTTTCAAAAGCCAGATCCGGCCAGGCCAATTTCGTTTTTTCAATCATTTTACACGACCCTTTCCTTCTTCCCCGAATCCAGGCTTCGGTAAATAGCACCCACCACTTTCATATCTTTTAGTCCCTCCTCACCTGGTACACGCGATTGTTTATTCTGTAGTACACAAGTAGCAAAATCATCCATCTGGGCAGCCTGATGAATGACCTGCGGTATATTCATCGGTCCTTTTGGCGTGTAACCTTCAATGGCTCCATACCCATAAGCAGGTTCCAATCCAAATTTGCCGCGTTCTGCCTCTACATGCAAATAGCCCCAATCGTGGTTATAACTTGACTTACCTTTTGCCACAAAGCCTCCCGGGAATTCCAGTTCCCAGAATATGGTCTCGTCAACTTCTTTAAAAAAGTCGGGGCGCGTTTTTTCCTGTGTTGCTGTAACAGCAATAGGCTCTTGCCCAAGCGTATACCTTGTTCCCTGTATAGAGTAAATGCCCATATCCATCAATCCGCCCCCACCGGCCATAGCTTTTTTCAATCGCCATGCATCTGGGTCGCCACGATATGTAAAGCCGTTGCCGGTATCGATAGATTTTACCTTGCCATACACTTGTTTCTGCCCTAACCGCATGATCTCCAAAGTATGCGGTTCAAAGTGCAAACGGTAACCTATAGAGAGTAAGCGGTTTGCCTTTTTGCAGGCGGCTATCATTTCTTCACACTCTTTTGCATTTAATGCCATAGGTTTTTCGCAGATCACGTGTTTGCCTGCCTGTGCCGCCCTGATGGTATATTCTTTATGCATAGAAACCGGAAGCACTACATAAATAATGTCGATATCCTGGTTGTGCGCTATCTGGTCAAAGTTTTCATAGTTATAAATATTCTTATCCGGGATATTATATTGCTTCTTCCAGGCCTCAGCCTTTGCCGGATGCCCGGTAACAATCCCTGCCAGATAACAATTGCTGGTATGCTGCAGAGCAGGCGCTAATTGCCCTGTGCTGTAGCCACCAAGTCCTACCAATGCTATACCTAGCTTTTTTGCTGGTTTGGCAGCAAAAAGATCAAAAGGATTGCTTAGAGCTAGCGTCCCGGCTCCTATTATGCCGGTTTTCAAAAAACCGCGGCGGGAGAAGTTAGTTTGCGTTTTCATATTGAGGTTTATTATTAGTAAAGATAACAGCTAAACCCGCAAAATGTCAATCAAAATATTCCTAAAATACAACCTGCCGACCTTCTTTTTCGTATAATATAGGTCAATGCGCCATGTGTAACAATAAAGAATCAAACTGATTTATTTATCCTTTTTAAATATTGCCAGTGGCCTTCAAGGATATGCGAGATTTAATTACAACCAGTACTGCACTCCATCAGCAAGAATTATACTCCGGGTATTCCCCTTTAGAATATCCGAAGAATAAAACTATGATCGATCTGTTTGAGGAACAGGTTAGCAAAACGCCATATAATACTGCACTTATTTTTGGTAACACGCATCTTTCATATAAGGATTTAAATTCGATCAGCAATCAGTTGGCTGATTACCTGTTTCAAAATTACACCATCCAACCCGATGACCTTGTAGGCATTATGCTTGAACGGAGCGAGTGGATGATGATCACCATGCTGGCGGTTTTAAAGGCGGGTGCCGGATATGTACCCATTGCTTTGGACTACCCGCAGGAACGGATCAATTACCTGGTAAACGATAGCGGTTGTAAAGTGTTGATAGATGAGAGCGAATTAGATAAATTCAGACCATCGCAAAGCAACTACAGTAAAGAAAACCCGTCAATAGGATTGCATCCGCATAACCTGATGTATTGCATTTATACATCGGGTTCCACTGGTTTGCCAAAAGGGGTTTTGGTAGAGCACCTCACGGTAGTTAACCTGGTTTATGCCCAAAAAAATGAATTCCGCATTACTCCGGAGGAACGCATACTGCAATTTTCATCTATCAGTTTTGATGCTTCGGTTGAGCAAATATGGCTGGCGTTCCTGAGCGGCGCCGCGCTGGTAATTGTACATCAAGAAATGCTTGCTGATATTAAGGCTCTTGAAAAATACATCACCGAAAAAAAAGTAAGCCATATCCATACCGTTCCGGCCTACCTGAATGAGCTGGTAATAGAAGATAAACGCTATCTGAAAAGAATAATCGCAGGCGGCGACCTTTGTCCACCGTACCTTGCCGAAAGATGGCGGGAACACTGTGCGTTTTATAACGAATATGGCCCAACCGAAACAACGGTAACTTCAATCGAATACAAAGCTGAACTAAAAGACGGTTACAACAACTTTGTACCTATTGGCAAGCCAATAGCCAATACGCATATTTATATACTAGACGAGGAAAAGCAACCTATGCCTCACGGCTCGCTTGGAGAAGTGTACATTGGTGGTGATGGTGTTGCGCGTGGTTACCTCAACCGCCCGGAACTGACTGCCGAAAGGTTTATAGCCAACCCATTTGAACTTGGGCAACGTATGTATCGCACCGGCGATTTGGGCCGATGGCTGCCCGATGGTAATATAGAGTACTTGGGACGCATTGATGAGCAGGTAAAAATCCGTGGGTTCCGTATCGAGCTGGGTGAGGTATCATCTGTTTTACAGAAACATAGCAAAGTAAAAGATGCGGTAGTAATTGCTGCCAGCATAAACGGGCAGGATAAAGAATTAATAGCCTATACCTCGGGCGATGTAGAAACTGCAGAACTGGCAGAGCTTTTAAAGAACAGCCTGCCTCATTATATGCTTCCGGCCTATTTTGTAAAAATGGATGTTTTCCCATTGAACAAAAATGGAAAAATAGACCGCAAGGCACTACCAATGCCTACAGAGCGTTACCATCAAAAACAGGAAAACTTTGTCGCGCCGGTATCAGTTACCGAAAAAACACTGACAGCTATCTGGCAGGAAGTTTTGAATATTCACCAAATCGGTATTGATGATAATTTCTTTGATCTGGGCGGCACTTCGCTGATGGTGATGAGAATTGTCAACCAGGTAAATAAAAAAACGGATTCCAACCTAAGGCTGGCAAGTTTATATCAGTTGCCTACTATCCGTCAGTTGGCGCAAAAGATAGACACCAAAACAACAACAAGCATTAGCCCCATCGTTCTATTAAAAAAGGGCGAAGGGACACCGTTATTTATATTCCCGCCATGGAGCAGTTACCCGACAATATTTAACGAATTTGTAAATACCTATTCGGGGAAAAACCCACTGTATGGCATCATTTATACAGAGGACACAGAGGATTTTCCGTTTAATGATTTGCAGGAATATGTGCATTTTTTGATTCAACACATCAAAGATATTCATCCTGAAGGCCCATATGGCTTACTGGGTTACAGCCTGGGAGCACGTACGGTACTGGAAGTTGGTATACAATTGCAAAATGGTGGCGACGAAGTTGAGCTGCTCTCTGTCATCAGCCACTACCCATCTTTTCCTGAAAAGGGGTTATTATTGAGCCGCCGAATACGCGATGAGATCCGGGTATTCAGAAATATTTCTTTTGAATTGAAGGCGAAATACCTCCAAAAACGTTTGCCTTATTTTCTGAAGCTTGCATTAAGAGGGAATAATGATATTCAGCAAATTATATTAGAGATCGACTCTCAGCAGAAAATACTGAATATACACGAGGACTACATCAGCAATGGTAAGTTTAATGGCAACCTGGTACTGATCTATGAAAAAAGTCCCGATGGCGACCCTTCGGAGTTTAGCAAGGTCCAGGTTTATCGTAATTCCATCTTCAGAAAGTTATGGCAACCTTACGTCAGCGGTGAAGTTATCCTAAAAAATGTGGAGACTAAACACATTGATTTTTTTAAGCAGCCTGCAGTAAGCGAGGTAGCCGCTATAGTTCAATCGCGCTTATTAGAGTAAAATCTACAACCTCTATAACGTTTCAACGTGTAATCAAAGCGCACTCCATCGCCTTAAGAATTACTCATTTTAGTTTTACAAACATAACATACACAACCTTAGCAGGTTATCGCATGGGTAAAAAGCATAATTTATTATTTTTGACCTCATTTCAGGGAACTTTCACAAGCTAATTTACGTATAGCACCATTACCCCCTGCGATTAATAACGCAATAAATCTAAAGCGGGGAAAGACCCAAAAATGCAAAACAATACCCTAACATCGGTTAACCTGGTTACTCGCAAAGAAAAACAGCAATTGCTGGAAGAGTTTAATGATATCAACACGCTCTATACAGCTGACGAGACCATTATAGCCTTGTTTGAACGGCAGGCAGCACAAAACCCGGATGTAAAAATACTGGCCTTTGGTGAAACCGAACTTAGTTACCGGGAACTCAACGAAAAGAGTAACCAACTGGCCCATTACCTGCGCGCAAACTATGATATTAAAGCCGATGACATGGTCGGCCTGTTGCTGGACCGGAGCGAATGGATGGTGATTGCGATGCTGGCCGTGCTTAAATCGGGCGCAGCTTATGTACCGGTTGACCCGGCTTATCCACAGGACCGTATTGCATACATGCTGGAAGACAGCAAATGCAAGGTAATGATAACTCCCCGGGAGCTTGACCAATTTGAGCAACAGCAAGACAATTACAGCAAGCACGATCTTCCGCACATCAGCGGGCTTTCTAATCTGGCTTATGTCATCTACACTTCCGGATCAACAGGTAAGCCAAAAGGGGTAATGGTGGAACACGGCAATCTCGCCTGCTTCAATCAAAACCTTACTGAACGTTATGGCTTTAAACACGGGATGAAGCTGGCGGCACTTACCACCTATACATTTGATATTTCGGTATTAGAACTTCTGTGCACATTAAGTATCGGGGTACATGTGCGGGTAATGGATGAGGTGGATCCCGTACAGATCCTGACACAATTGCAGAAACATCAGATTAATATTTTACAACTTACGCCTTCGCGCCTGAACCAGCTTACCGCGGTCACTCCCGACTATGGTCAATTATCCCATTTGGATATCCTGATGATTGGCGGCGAGGCCCTGCCCGAAAAAATGTATAAGGACCTGCGCAAAGCGCTATCGCACGTATCGGTACTCAATGTGTATGGCCCTACCGAGGCTACCATTTGGAGTACCTGGTTGCCAATACACGACAGCACTAAAGTTAATATTGGCAAACCGCTTATTGGTGAATATGTATACATTCTGAACGAACAGGGACAACTATTACCAGTGGGCGCTCCTGGAGAGTTACACATAGCCGGCACGGGCGTAACCAGGGGTTATCTGAACCGTCCCGAACTAACCCAGGAAAAATTTGTGGCCGATCCATTCAGGCCAGGTGAACGCATGTATAAAACAGGCGATATTGGCTGCTGGCTACCGGATGGCAACATCGAATGTATGGGCCGGGTTGATGACCAGGTTAAGATAAATGGTCACCGGATTGAGTTGGACGAGATATCAGCGGTTCTGCAAACACATGCCAAAGTAAAAGAGGCCGTTGTAACAGCCCGTGTGGTAAGCAGGCAGGAAAAAGAACTGATCGCTTATACCACCGGAAGTGCGGAGGCGGCCGAACTACGGGAGCTTCTCAGAGAACAACTTCCGGTATACATGGTACCAACATACTATGTAAACATCGAAGCGATTCCTTTAACCTCAAACGGTAAGATTGACCGTAAATCGTTACCAACGCCGAATGAAAGTCATCGACCTAAACTTGAAAACTTCGCGCCCGCAGTTACCGATACAGAAAAAACACTGTCAACGATATGGCAGGACGCTTTAAATACAACTACTGTTGGTATTGATGATGACTTCTTCGAGTTGGGCGGTAGTTCGATGGTAGCCGTCAGCGTTGTTAATAAGACAAATTCCACGATCAACGCCAATGTAACTGTAGCGGGCTTATACCAACTGCCTACTATTCGTCAGCTGTCAGGAAAGATCGATTCTAATGCGGCACATGACGTAAGCCCAATTCTACTGCTAAAAAAAGGTGAAGGTATGCCCTTGTTTATCTTCCCCCCATGGAGTAGTTATCCAACAATTTTTACCGGTTTTGTCGATAGTTTGAAGGTCAAAAATCCACAGTACGGCATTATGTATACTGAAGATACAGAGCATTTTCCCTTCAAAACTTTACAAGACTATGCAAAGTATATTGTTCTTCATATCAAAAAACTCCATCCGGAAGGCCCGTACGGACTGATCGGCTATAGCATGGGTGCCCGCACCATCCTTGAGGTGGCGGTTCAATTGCAGAAGGCCGGCCACGAAATAGGGTTATTGGCGGCGATAAGTTATTTTCCTGCGTTCCCTTCAAAAGGGATATTGCTTAGTCGCCGAATGCATGATGAGATCAGAATTTTCAAATACATCAACCTGCGAAACAAATTCAGGTATCTGCATACCCGCGTCCCTCACCTTCTGAAATTAGCCATCAACGGGGAAAAAGAGGGACAAGATGTAAAATTAGATATTGAAACGCAGAATAAAATTTTAGCCTTACATGAGACATACGAACCTGCATGTAAATACAATGGCAACGTAGTTCTGATCTACGAACCCAGTCCTGATGGCCACCCTTCCGAGTATAAAAAGGCTCAGGTGTATCGCAATTCGATCTTCAAAAGGCTATGGGCCGAACAGATCAACGGGCATGTCTTTGTCAATTTAGTTGATACAAAACATGTCGATTTCTTCAAGCTTCCTGTAGCGAAGAAAATTGCAGGCATTATTGAATCGTTTTTGTAGCATTCACAGTGTTTTATTCGCTACGACGAACTTCCAGCTCGTGGTAAATCATTACCAAGGTTTTCAGCTTTGATGTTATTCCTGCTTAAAACTTTCGCGATACTTCTTAAGTGCGCGGATAATTGATTGTACAATTTCAGACTGCCCCTCGGCTGAGTTCAGATAAGCCTCATCTTTATGGTTATTGATAAAGCCTGTTTCGATTAACACAGCAGGCATAGCGCTTTGTTGCAATACCAGTACGCCCTGCTCCTTCACGCCCAAACTATGGCGGCCGTCCTCCTTCTTAAATTCATGATTTACCAGGTCGGCAAAATGGATACACTCTTTGCGATATTTCTGTTGAAAGTTGCTCAACACGATGGTATTGATGGCGCTGTTCTCGCCATAACCCTTATATTTAGTTTTGTAATCTTTCTCAATAAATATGGATGCATTTTCCCTTAGCGCCTCAAATTGTTCGCCCGCGCGGTGATATCCATAAACCAGCAACAAAACACCGCGCTCGGTGCTCACTTTCTCTGGTGATGCATTACAATGGATCGAGATAAACAAATTTCCCTTATGCTCGCTGGCAATAGCATCGCGGCGGTGCAACTCAATAAATTCATCAGTAGTACGCGTCATTACCGTATTCAGTGATGGCATTTGTTCATTTAATGCCAAACGTAGTTTCTTGGCAATGGCCAGCGTAACGTTCTTTTCTTTAGAATAGGCTCCATGTGCGCCAGGATCTTTCCCGCCATGCCCCGGGTCTATAATAATAGTTTTAAACTTAAAAGCCGGCGGGGCAGGCTTTTCAACTGCTGTCTTTTTACGGTGATGTTTCTTCTTAACCTGCTGTGAAAAAGCCGGTTGACAGAGTGCTATAGTTATAATAAAACTTAGGAGCGGAAATATTTTGCGGATGGCACTGTATTGTATCGTCATACCAATCGGGTGCAATTTTAATCAATAAGTGTTTTATAGTCATTATGTTTTGTGAAAAAATTAATTCGTTGCAGGCAACCGCGCCTGGAAATAAATCGTAATTATTATGGTTGAACGCTAATGGCACGACTGTCATTAATTAGGCGGCGGGGGTGAGAGGTTTATTGTGGTTCATAGTGGCCCCCGCCGTTTTTATTCCCCTCCCAAATTCCAATGCTCAATCATTTCACAACACCAAATAACTATGTTACAATTAGTTATATACAAATTTTCGAACTAAAATTCAAACTAAGATTTTAACACTTTCTTTTAACGAAATGTGAGTAATATTCCGAAACATTTTTTATCGTGAAGTGTAGATTTATATACAATTGTAAAATACCTGTTACAAATAACTAATTAAAACCATGAAAACAGTCAGAACCAGCCTCATTGCAGCTTTAGCGCTTGCAATATTATCATTTGCTGCGTGTAAAAAGGGGAGCAACAAATCATCGGTAGTACCGACAAGTACGGCAAAACTATCATTTCAAATGAAGGCAACTAACGCCACTCTAGCCAGCTTGCCGGCAGATTCAAGTTCATCAATCACAGGATTAACATGGACAGCAGGTGCTGCAAACATTGGCAAATTTGCATTTGAAGCCGAAAGAAGCGGCGTATCCATCAACATTTTTTCACATAACCTGACCAATGTTGATCTTTTTGCGTTAACACCTTTGCAAACCTATGTAACCCTTGATACAGGGGTTTACAAAGAAATTGAGATTACCGCATTTTTGGAAAGTACAGATACCATTCCTCCATTGAAATTAAGCGGTACCTTCCTTAACGACAGTTCAAAAACAGTTCCGATCGAGTTCGACCTCAGCGGGCATGCCACTGTCAGGGTTGAACAAAAGAATATTGATATTAATGGCACCACAGACTACACGGCGCTTTTAGATCTGCAATTGACAAGATTGACTAAGGGCATTACCGCAGATGACCTGAACAAAGCGACATTGACAAACGGATCGATCATTATCAGCAAGACATCAAACACAGCACTTTATTGGAAAATGAGATCAAATATCGCCCGTTGCGGATGGGGCGAATTCAGGGAATGGCGGCGCGATCACGATTGATCAAGTAAAAGCTATACAACAGCAAACGACAGGATCCCCACCTGTCGTTTTTTGTTTGTCAATACCCCAATAGAGGAGATTTTTTCCATCTGTAAAATTCATGTTACCCACTTTGGGGAAATTATTAAACATCTCATCTTTTGCCCTTTGCAAAAACAACCTAAACACCCGTGGCACTCTTATTGCCCTGATAATCACAAATCTAATTATTACCCCATGAGAAAAATAAAACAATCTTTTGAAGAGGTGGTTGCAGGCGAACCACAAAAAGAACACTATGTTGTTGTGTGGTCTGTTATTGGTGTTACGGCAATTTCCGTTGGTGTTTGTATCACGGTAGTTTCTATGGTATTTCACCTCTGGAAATAATTGTACAAGTCCGAATTTTTAAACCTGAGATCTTATAAACATTAAAACAAAGGGCCCTTTCGGGGCCACTTTGTTAACCTATATCCGGCGTGATAATCCTCACTGCCTATAATCACTTTTCCGTCTTCGATAGTAAAAATGCCAACCCTTCTTTATCAGGCAGCGTTTCGGTAGTTGATTTGGCGTCAAATGTCTTTATCTTATAGTTGGTAGTATTATACTTTGGCCATTCCGGCAATCCTGCTCCATTGGGATTCCCGGTTTTAATAAAGTTCACCCAATAACCCGACATCAATTTGGCTAACGCTCTGTCGGCCGGTTCAAACGGGCGATTATTCAAAAATTTCAGATTGTCCAGCATATAAGGCACCTCAGCTGTGTGGAATGCACCATACTTTTTCATATCGCCTTCGGCAGGCACTTTACGATCGAAGTTGTATACATACACCGGCGAATTAGCATACTTGCTTTGCAGAGCGGCCCATTTAAATCCGGCTACAGCAAAAATCTGGTCGCGGGCCAGCTTATCTTGTGATTCCTTTGCTTGTTCATCTGTCCCGGCAGGAAAATGTTTCAAAAAGGTTTCCGCGTCGGCGCCATACTGAGTTTCGGCCCATTTTTTAAATTCTTCTTTATTTTTGCTCTGTCCGCCAAATTCATCATAATTCCATCCGGTGATCAGCGCAACATGGTTTTGTTTATTAGCCGCAAAAATATCAGCAACAGATTCCGGTAACACATAACCATCTGCTATTGGCGCAAATCGCCCCTGGAATTTTTTCATCACTTCTTCTGCAGGCATCGCCCTCATTTCCGCTAATGTTTTTGCACCTGCCTTCTCTGCCAGTTTTGAGCCTTGCTCTTCAGCCGACTGCAGTGTATTGGATGCAAGTAAAGGGTTCTTAGCTACCAACGAACCACTTTCGGCAACGGCCCTGTTAAACAAGCCTTTTGTCAATGGCGATGCTACCAGGCAATTTACACTCATTGATCCTGCTGATTGCCCGCCAATGGTTACATTACCCGGATCGCCACCGAACGCTGCAATATTTCTTTTTACCCATTTCAAGGCGGCTATCTGATCAAGCAGGGCATAATTTCCTGATGCTTTGCCATCAGCCTCTTTGGTCAGCTCAGGATGCGCCAAAAAACCAAACGCCCCTACCCTGTAATTTATTGAAACAAACACAATACCCTTCTTCGCCATCGCCTCCCCATCATATATTGGGCATGCAGTGCCGCCGCTGGTAAATCCTCCGCCATATATCCATACAAACACAGCTCGTTTATCTGTTTTGGTCTTAGCTCCTGTCCACACATTCAGATACAGGCAATCCTCGCTTATAGGCGCTTCGGGTATTAAAAACTCTGATGTATACACCATGAATGGCACCGGTTTGGCTTGCATAGCGCTTGCGCTAAAGGCAGTACATTTCCTTACACCGTCCCAATGTTTAGCCGTTTGAGGCGCTTTCCAACGCAGATCACCTACCGGAGGTGCAGCAAATGGGATACCTTTATAGGCTGTTATCTCACCGCTTTTTACACCCGAAACCAGTCCTGCTTCGGTAGGAACCACAGCCAGAAAATTGGCTTTATTCACGATGAAAGAATAAGAAATAACAGACGCCGCAAGCATAGCTGCGCCTAATGCAATTTTTAATTGTTTCTTCATAAGCAGAGAATAAATAATTGGTTGTGTCGATTTGACGCAATCTAATATTTGTTTGGGAAAAATCAAAATGGCGGGCTTGGTTAAGTGGTTGACTGAGTTGATTAAGTTAAAGTGATTAAAAGCAATTAAACAAGTCGTAAAGGTTGTAGCAGTCGTATTGATTGTAGTTGTTAGAACATTCATCACTACCTCAACCTTTACTATCAATTCGACTTAATCTAACTTAATCAATTCAATCAACCATTCAACTTAATCAACTAATCAACTATACTTTCTCCCAAAAAATCTTTAGTTTGGTGGCTGATTTCTATCCAACCAATTATTAAACGATGAAAGATAATCGCGACGGTGCTTCTAGTATTGCTTCTATTTTTTTGAATTATTTATTACAGCTGATAGGCGTTGCTGTATTTTACTGGGTATTGATATATACTACCATCTATTATTGGTTAACAGGATTCTTATACAAAATAGCTAAAGTACGTTATGAAGCCGGCCCTAACTTCACGAAAGAGCTTTACCTATTACTACTGATATTCACTATTTTTTGTTACCTGGCAAACCGCTTCCTGCTCGATGTATATCATCGTAATACAGTTAAGCAATTGATAATTTCGACTATTGTTGATTATCTGATCTGGCCGCTGCAGCTCTTGATTATGATGGTTTGGGCCAATACGCATATAGTAAGCGTAGTTGATGATATAACTACATTGCTTAATGTATTTGTGCTAACTGCGTTGCTGATAATAAAAAATGTAATAGCTGTAAAGCTGATGAACAAAAAAAACAATATCAACACCAACGCAAAAGCTGCCAAATAACAAAAGGATCAGGAGAATGGGATAATCACCCTGAATTTACTGCATACACCCGGCTCCGAGCGCACTTCAATTTTTCCGTCAAGCTGCGTAACAGCATCTTTAACCAGGTATAACCCAATGCCCGAACTCTTTTTGTTATCGCCCGACATATAGAACTTATCAAATATCCGGTCCTGGTCTTTGGGCCTGATGCCTAAACCGTTATCCTCAACCTCTATCACCACCTCTGTATCAGAACGGTACGATTTCACTTTCACCCATTGCTCTGGCTTTTTAGCATCACTGTATTTGATAGAGTTTGATACCAGATTATTCAGAATCACCTGCAATTTAAGGGCATCACTTTGTATCTGTGTAAGTTCGAGTTCTTTATAAAAACGTACCCGTCTGCCACCGTGATGACTGTTTTGCGCTATTACATTATCTACAATATTGTTCAGGCTGCATTCCGTTTTGCTGACACCGGTATGCTTGCTCTTAATAAAAGTAAGCATCTCGTTAATAAAGCGGTCCTGTCTTTCCAGGCTTTCCTTTATCATTATCGTGTACTCTTTTATTTGTTCCAGATCGGTTTCGTCATCCATCAGGTTGATCAATCCCATAATAGAGGCCAGCGGCGACCGCAAGTCGTGAGTCACGTTAAATACAAACTTATCCAGCCCGGCATTGATCAATTGCAGCTTTTCATTTTGCTCCATGATTTTCTTTTTAGAGTTGGATAACTTTCGGATCATAATAGCAGCCGATGTTAATGAGCAGAAAACTATCACCAGCGTAATCAATACGTTTGCAACAAATACATAAGTATTTATTTGTCGGCTGATATTTCCCAAAGTTTCTGAAAAAGCCTGTTCCTTTATGGTAAGCGCAGCCGAATTTTTATTAATAGCTGCTATCATTGCCTTTTTTTCATCCTCAGACATGGTACCTTTTAGAATTTCGGCATGTGCTGAATTGCCTATCTGATCCAGATCATAGATCATCTCGTCACCTTCGGTCCATATCTCTATCGCTTTTTTGAACATGGGGATATTCTTGAAGGTCACGAACAGCCAAATCATATTATCAATATCTCCCGGGTGATTTTTAGCAGCTAAAAGCCCCTCGCTTACCAGCTTACGATCAAGAGGAGGAGTCATCAACCCAATCCTGGCAACATGGTCACCTTTGGGTATGGCAATAGAATTTTTAAATGCAAAGTAATCTGCCTTGTTATGAAGGGTAATATAAATGATCAGGTAAGCCGAAGCATCTTTCTGACCCTTGGAGTATTCCGATTCGCCATTAACATACGCCCTGGCACCGGAAAGTATTTTTACAGAATAAATATTGACGACAATTATTCCGGCAGAAGCAAGACTCATCACCAATAATAAAATAAGTGATGTACGCTTTCTGAAAGCAAGAAGGCCGTTAATTGTATCTGTTATTTTGCCACTCAAATCGATAACAACATTAATTATTGCGAAATATTACAAAATATCCGGATTATGATATTTCCGGAGCAAGCAAGGTTCGGCAAAAGCAACATTAAAAACAAAAGCACTGAATACCAGCAGCATATTGAATGTGTATTCCTTTATGACAAAACCCTCCAAACCCAAAAATGTGTTCCCGGAGATAGTAATTTATACTCGGGCTGCATAACTTTTGTTGCGGTTAAAGCAAATATTATTCCCCAGTTGTGTAAAAAACATATTGCAATTTCCAATTAATTAATCGTAATATTGCGATAGAATGGGACTTACAAAAACAGAGATATTCACCGATGAGCAAAACCACCTGGCCATCATGGTCAAGGCACTGGCCCATCCTGCACGGATAGCCATATTGCAATACCTGATCAAAACCAATGCATGTATTTGCGGCAGCATTGTAGAAGAATTGGGTTTAGCGCAAGCTACCATTTCGCAGCATCTAAAAGAATTGAAAAACGCAGGACTAATACAAGGAACTATTGACGGTGTAAGCGTTTGTTATTGCATTGAGCCCAAAGCATGGAGATTATTACATAAAGAATTGAACGCCTTTTTTGCATCATATTCCGATAGCGGGAAATGCTGTTAAAAAAATTTAATACCATTAATCGCAATATTACAATTAAACAGAAACAGATATGAACAAGTTAGAAAACATCACATGGGGAGCATTTAAGCAAAAGCTTTTACAAAACCCGTCACTTGATCTGCAATTTCAATACGCGGCCAACAAATGGGTTGCTCCCTCCTATCATATTACAGAGATAAAACAAGCACCGATAACATCAGTAGATTGTGGCGGAGTAAAAAACGAGTGGACTGAAATTATCGTTCAATTGATGGAACCTGCAAGTCAGCAACAACTGCGTGCAATGAAAGTGCGCAAAGCATTATCTATTATTGACGTTGTAGAAAAGGTATTGCCATTGGATGTGAACGGCGAAGTTAAGATTGAATTCGGCAATGGTGGATTCGATACCCGCCAGCTTTCACCCGCTGAGTTTATCATAGATGAAGAAAACCTTATTATTGATCTTCGTTCCGGTTCAGTTCAATGTAAAGCGAATGACAGAGGTGGTAGTTGCGGACCAGTTGTAAAACAAAAAACAGAACTAAAGAACCTTACAGCTGATAGTTCATGCTGCACCCCAGGTGGAGGCTGTTGCTAAATAACAAGCTATGAAAATAATTGAAGCGATAAATTATAGAAGCGATATCATCAAATTGCTCTCGTCTGAAAAGCTGCCAACTGGCGACCTTCCCTCATCATTGGATAATTTTTTTGCGATGCGCGATGGGGATAAACTAATTGGGGTAATTGGCCTGGAAAAATATGGTGACTATGGACTTTTACGTTCACTTGCTGTTAATCCTAATTTCAGAAATCAGGGCATCGCCAATAAATTGGTGGGACAGTTAGAAAAGCTTGCTGTAGAAAAAGGATTAAAAGCAATTTTCCTGCTTACGGAAACAGCGCCGGATTATTTTTCGCACAAAGGTTACCACATCATTACCCGGGCTGAAATACCTGCCGAAGTACAGCAATCATCAGAATTTAGCCACGTTTGCCCGCAGTCGGCTATTGCCATGAAAAAAGAATTATAATGAAGAACATATTAGTACTATGCACCGGTAACAGCTGCCGCAGCCAGATAGCCGAGGGTTATTTACGACATTTTGCAGGCGACAAAGCAAAAGTTTATAGCGCGGGCATCGAAATACATGGCGTAAACCCCAGAGCCATACAAGTAATGGCCGAGGATCATATCGATATATCTCACCACACCTCAAACAACGTGGATGAGTATATCAATATCCCATTTGATTACCTCATTACCGTTTGTGATAATGCCAATGAGAATTGCCCTTACTTTCCCGGCAAAATGCAGCATTTCCATCATAACTTTCCCGATCCTGCCAAAGCACAGGGCACTCCTGAACAGATCATGAACGAATTCAGGCGGGTACGGGATATGATAAAGACCTATAGTAAAAATTTCATAACTGAATACCTGCAGGCATGAAAAAATATGTCGCTGAGTTTTTGGGTACTTACGCCCTGGTATTTGCAGGAACAGGCTCTATCATTATCGACCAGGAAACACAAGGCAGTATTACCCACGTTGGTGTTGCCATCACTTTTGGGCTTATTGTAATGAGCATGATCTATGCACTAGGTGATATTTCAGGAGCGCATCTTAATCCAGCAGTAAGTATTGCTTTTACAATAGCAAGAAAGCTCCCTGTCAAAGAGTTGGCCCCATTTATCATCAGTCAGTTATCGGGCGCTGTGCTTGCAAGTCTCACTTTGAAGTATTTATTCCCGTCCAACCAGTTTTTGGGTGCCACTATTCCTGCCGGAAGTGATTCACAATCATTTATATTAGAGTTTATACTCACCTTCTTTCTGATGCTGGTTATTATCAATGTTGCAAAAGGCAGCAAAGAAAGGGGGATGTTTGCCGGTTTAGCCATAGGCTCAATTGTAGCGTTGGAGGCCATGTTTGCAGGACCAATATGCGGCGCTTCCATGAACCCGGCAAGGTCATTTGGCCCTGCTGTAGTATCAGGTCACATGGAGCATCTTTGGGTTTATTTATCCGCAACCATATTTGGTTCAATCTCCGCTATACCAGTTTGGTCTTTTTTAAAGGGTGAAATCAGCTGATCAAAAGCGTTAAACACATCACTCACCAAATAAATTGATCATTGCATTTGTATCATTCCAGGCTGAGGAAAACGCAATTATCGCAACAATTGCAGTAACTGCTACAGCCCCACCAATTAATGCAATAGTTCCACCTGTATTCTTTTTCCTCACCGTCATGTCAACTCCGGTGTAATCGCACCGTACAACATTACCGGCCTTGTCGAATGAAAACAGCAGGTATTTGTCATATTTACCAAAATTATTTACAGTTACAGTTGGTATAGTATGATACAACTCACCAGGGTGCTTACCAAGTGAGTAACTGTCAAATTGATAAAGCCAGAGTTCGGAAGTTTCATCCACCTTCTTTTCAGTAGGTATACCAAATGTTTTCTGAACATCATCCCTGGTTTTATACCTGCCCAGTACTTCATCATGTGTATAAACCACTTTAGTGCAACCAAATAATGATGCCATACTGAATATCATTATTCCTTTGATCAGATTTTTCATTGCGATTGTATTGAGGTTAAATATTAGGTATCAATAATTTAAATCAACCTTTCCGGGTACGATGCCCCGGAAAGGTATCATAGGTAGAGCTTATTTTTTGCCAGTGCCGCCAAACATATAACCCAGCCTTATTCCAAAATAGTGGCTGGTTATTTTGTTATTGTCCGTCGCCTGTGGAAGAAGATTACTTAAGCCGGCATTATAATTTACTGCCAGCAGCAGGCCCTGTTTAAAGGTAAACCCCGTAGTGAAGTTGGCACCAAGGTTAAGCTTTTTCAGATCATCACCATCGGAACTGCCGAATTTGAGGTCCGTCGACGTAGAATTCGATCCATCTGAATCGCGTTCTTTTCCCGAAAGGGCATAAGATATGGAAGGCCCTGCGCCAATAAAAAACGTACCCGCAGTAGTGTGCGCATTAAAAAGGACGTTTAATGGCAGCTCCAGGTTATTAATTGACATGTCCACACTTGCAGTCTGACCATTGCTGGTCTCTTCATCAGTGGTGCCTGTTCGTACATAATAAACACCCGGTTGAAAACTGAAACTTGTTCCCAGCGGCAAGTCGGCAACGACGCCAGCCGTGAAACCTGTTTTGGTTTTAGCACTGAACGAGATGTTGTCTGCTTTAAAATTAAGATTGGAAATTGCAGCGCCTGCAGAAATGCCTACATGCGCACCCTGGGCATAGCCAACAAAATGCAGTACGGTGCAAGCGACAAGAATAATAAATAGCTTTTTCATGATAATAAGTTTTAGCGTTAATAATTTAATTGTTTGTTACCAGCTGATATTGATGAAGTAAATCTACAGCAAGTGCTAACAACATAAAAACTATAAAATCAGCAGCTTACGGCGATATTCGCAACTAGTAATTATATATGCGGGGTATTGTATTTCTACAGTATAATTTACTATATTTAATAACTATTATTTCTGCATTTGCATTTTTTGCAAAAAATAAAAAGGCAATTAATAAATAATACCAAAATCCCCTGAAGTTTAGCTAATGAATACAAGTGATGTACAGGCTATGCTATTTAACCATATCAGGTCCAAATTACCTGGTCATTTGTCGTTGGTTGATGAAGTAGCTGATTTGCTGCGCATTAGCAATGATAGCGCTTATCGCCGCATCAGGGGTGAAAAGCCTTTAGGATTGGACGAAGTGCAAATACTATGTAATAAATTCATGGTCTCGCTTGATCAGTTACTTCACATAAAAAACAATTCTGTCATCTTTTCATACGACAAGGTAGATCATCTTTCATTCGGCTTCAATGAATTCCTGCTATTTGTGGTTCACAGCCTTGAACAATTTAATGCGCTGCAGAATGCTAAAATGTACTTTTACAGTAAAGATCTGCCCATCTTCCATTTCATGCCCTTTCCTGAATTAAGGGCCTTTAAGTATTTTTTTTGGAAACGTACCGTAATAGGCTACCCGGAATTGGCAAAGCAGCAATTCAGCGGGGAGATAGATGAACCGGAAATTGCTGAATTATCGAAAAAGATCGATGAGCTATACTCCCGGATATATTCCATTGATATCTGGAACGCAGAAAGTATCAATGTCACCATCAGCCAGATTGAGCTATACAGGCAATCAAATATTTTTACTGATAAAGAGGTGCTAATAAAAGTGTATATGCAACTTGAAGAATTAGTAAATCACCTTGAACTGCAGTTGGAAACAGGACGAAAGATATTATATAACCAACGCCAAAAGCATACAGACGCTGTTTATGATGCGTATATTAACGAGGCCCTCCTTGGCGATAATACGATTTATGTACAGAGTGATAACAGGCAGATTACCTTTATTAATCACAACGGCCTGAACTTTATGCCTACTCAAGACCCTGACTTTTGTGCATATACCTACAAGCATTTGCAAAATATCATTCGCAAATCAACCCACATCAGCGTGGTAGGCGAAAAAGAACGAAGCATATTTTTTAATGCACTGAGAGAAAAAATACGCGAGAGAATATACCACATAGCCTAGCTTGTGTAAATTGCAGCCATAAGCACAAAATATGCGGCTCAAAAAAATCTCACTTTCTGATGTTGCCACTATCCTGTTAGTGTTGTTTACCATTGCCATGTTGTTCAGCATAAAGGCACGCACCTGGATAATAATGGGGTTGATGTCGCTCGGGTTTTACAATCCCAAAATACCGGTAATAAAACCCGGCGAAAAGCTGATGCCCGCCCCTGCTATGATGGTTCAAACAATTGATGGTAAAACGATAAACCTGCAGCAACAAAAAGGAAAGGTAGTTTTCATTAATTTCTGGGCCACATGGTGCCCCCCCTGCCTGGCAGAAATGCCAACAGTGAACGATTTTTATGAGAAAGTAAAGAATGATCCGAACATCATCTTTTTAGCTGTTGATGTAGATAACAGGCTGAACAGTTCATCAGCTTATATGAGAAAACAAGGGTATCAGATACCGGTTTACGGTGGTAACCTTGATGGATTGCCAACTACATTTTACTCGGGTACCATACCCACCACTTTGGTGATAGACAAACGCGGACTGGTGGTATTTAATCATACAGGCAAAGCCAGTTATGACGGCGATGAGTTTGCCAAATTCGTGCTAGGGCTGGCAAAGCAATAAGAATCTTCATCCGAATTTCATTATTGACTGCTTCCACATCATCCTCTGCCTAAAAATGTCTAATTTTAGCCCATGGTAGAATGTACACCTGCATTATTTAAAACATTTGAGGCACTGGTAGATGTGCCCGAGGACCAACTGCAATGGCTGATTGATCAGAGTGATTGCCGCGAGTACGAGGATGGTGAATTACTGGCTGAACCCGGTCAGCCTATGGTTGGCACACACTTTATTATCACCGGTAAACTGCGGATATATGTCCCTATTGGCGGCGTAAAGCGCGAACTGGGTGATTTTAAATCTGGCAGTATCACCGGCTATATGCCTTATTCGCGTGGGCTGGTAAGTACAGGTTACGGGCGTACTATCGGGGTAACACAAATTATGACCTTCCCAATAGGGAAAGTGGAGGAAATGATAAAACATCACTTCGAGCTTACGCAGGCGCTTGTACACGTAATGACCAATCGTGTCCGTACCTTTACCGCACTGCAGCAGCAGAACGAAAAGATGCTGGCATTAGGCAAACTTTCTGCAGGTTTAACCCATGAGCTAAACAATCCGGCGTCGGCCATTGTGCGAGATTCAGAATCATTGCTGAAACATTTGCAAATGGAGCCTGATACTTTTAAGTCGATGATCGCGATCCGCATGGAGCCCGAACAGGTTGATGCGATAACTCACGAGTTCTTTTGTTTCTTGACAGAGCGTAAAGATCTGAACCTAACCATTCGGCAGCGTGCGGAGAAAGAAGATGAGCTGACCGATCTGTTTGATAGCATGAATATGCAGTATGATCCGGAATTGGTAGAAAACTTTGTTGAATTTGGGATTGAACCTAAAGATGTGCAATTGTTCAGAAGTCATATTCCGGAGAAATTCCTCGAGCCGGTGTTCAACTGGATGAATACTTTGCTGGTGACCGACAGGATGGTGCAGGATATAGGCGAATCGGCGCGTCGTATTGCCACACTGGTTAATTCGGTAAAAACCTACACCCATATGGACCAGGGACAGGAAAAACAATATGCTGATATTCGCATCGGGATAAAAAACACATTCCAGATGCTGATCTATAAGATCAAAAAAGGGAATATCACCGTTGTAAAAGAGTTTGATGAGTCATTACCACCGGTAAAAGCGCAAATAGGCGAATTGAACCAGGTATGGACCAATTTGATTGACAACGCCCTGGACGCTATGGAGCCCAACGGCAAAGGCATCCTGACTATTAAAACAGAAAGGGATAAAGAATTTGTGCAGGTAACTATTGCCGACAATGGCCCCGGAATACCAGAAGAGATACGCTCGCGTATATTCGATCCGTTTTTTACAACCAAAGAGATGGGAAAAGGCACCGGTATGGGGCTCGAAGTGGTACAGCGTATAGTACAGCAACACAACGGATCTATCAAAGTTATATCAGAACCGGGACATACAGCGTTTGTAGTGTGTTTCCCTATTGATGGATAGCTTGGTTGAATGAGTTAAGTGGTTGATTAGGTTGACTAAGTTCAGTATACAAAACCTAATCCGGCTAAATCAACTCAATCAACCTATTCAACTTAATCTAACTAAATCAACTACCATGACCAAACCCATTATATTTTCAATAGATGACGACCCTCAGGTATCGCGTGCTATAAACCGCGACCTGAAATCGCAATATAATTCCGAATACAAGATCATCAGTACCACATCGGCAAATGAGGCATTAGAAGCTCTTTCTGAAATGAAAAATGCAGGAGATCCCGTTGCTATGTTCCTTGTGGACCAGCGCATGCCCGAAATGGAAGGGGTAGATTTTCTGCAAAAAGCTATCAAGATATATCCGGATGCCAAGCGGGTGTTGCTTACTGCTTATTCAGACACTGTCGCAGCCATCAAAGCTATCAACGTGGTACAATTGGATTACTACCTGACCAAACCCTGGAACCCACCTGAAGAAAAGCTCTATCCGGTAATAAATGATCTGCTTGATGACTGGCACAGCCACTACACGCCCGATTTTAAGGGAATAAAATTGGTTGGCTACCAATATAATCCAAAGTCGCATGAGATAAAGGACTACCTGGCAGGTAACCTTATCCCCTATCGCTGGTTTGATATTGAAAGCAACCCGGAGGCTAAAACATTGCTCGAAACCAACAATCTGGACAGAAGCGCCTTACCCGTGATCGTTTTTGAAAATGGAGACTGTGCATGCCAGCCCACAATAAGGCAAATAGCAGAAAAAGCCGGACTGAAGCCTGAGATACAAAATGATATTTACGATGTTGTGATCATTGGCGCTGGTCCTGCCGGATTGGCTGCTGCCGTATACGGCTCGTCCGAAGGACTGAAAACCTTGTTGGTAGAACGCCGTGCACCGGGCGGTCAGGCCGGTACCAGTTCGCGCATCGAAAACTACCTGGGATTTCCGGCAGGCTTAAGCGGGGCTGACCTGACCCGTCGTGCCATCAGTCAGGCCACCCGTTTAGGGGCACAGTTCTTATCACCGCATTCGGTAAACGATATACGCGAGAAAGATGGTTATAAAAAGATCATCCTCGATGACGGGCCGCATATCATGAGCCGTTCGGTAGTGATCACTACCGGCGTTGATTACCGCAAGTTGGAGGTACAGGGAATAGACAATTTTACAGGGGCAGGCGTCTATTACGGTGCCGCTACTACCGAGGCCAGCGCCTGTAAGGATAAGGATGTATTTGTAATTGGCGGAGGTAACTCGGCCGGACAGGCAGCGATGTACCTGTCTAAATTTGCGCGCCAGGTATATATTATCATTCGCCGCGATGACCTCACTGCGACGATGTCAGCGTATTTGATCGATCAAATTAAAAACTCGCCGAATATCGAAGTTTTGCCAAATACCGAGGTGTGCGAAGCATGCGGCAACAGTTACCTTGAAAAGTTAACATTGCTCAACGTAAAAACACAGGAGAAGAAGGATTATGACGCCAATGCTTTATACATTTTCATAGGTGCAAAACCATTTACCGATTGGATAAAGCTCGACATCATTAAAAACAACAAGGAGTTTATTGAGACCGGCCGCGATTTGTCTGCTTATGATAATTTCAAAAAAATATGGAAGCTTAACCGCGACCCATATTTACTGGAAACCAGTTGTCCCGGCGTATTTGCCGCAGGCGATGTACGTGCAGGTGCCATGAACCGCGTAGCATCCGCCGTAGGCGAAGGCTCAATGGCTATTAGTTTTGTACACAAGTATTTGGCCGAGGTGTAAAAGCAGAATGTCATTGCTTCGTTCCTCGCAATGAAATAAATTATAATCATTTAAATATCAATCCTATGGAAGATAAAATCTGCGAACACCTGAGTGCGATCAAAAAACTGAAGCACGCTGAAGCTTATGTATGCGAAGAGTGCGTTAAACATGGAGGCACCTGGTTACACCTGCGCACCTGCCAGACTTGTGGCGTAACGTTGTGCTGCGATAGCTCGCCTGCTAAACATGCTTCCCAACATGCCCGCGAAACGGGCCATCCTGTCGTCATTTCTGCCGAACCTGGCGAAAAATGGTTATGGTGTTATGTGGATGAGGAATTTGCGGAGTACTAAAAACATGAAACTCTACGAAATATTCCCATATAACAAATTCCTATTTTATACTGGTGCAATTCTTTTATTTACAGGCACATATTTGGATAGTACCAACAGTGCAAGTTTGGGTATAACAATGTGTTTGCTGATTTTAGGGGTGGTACTTATGCTGTTAAGTCTTAGAAAACCCAAACAAGATAAAGATGTGGCCTAAAGCTTTTGTTCGTATTATCCAACAAAACCCTGATTACTCTCAATCAAGATGAACCGTCAGCGGTTGAAAACGCGGCTGCAACCTTTTCACCGAATCGGCCATGCGCTTGATGAATAAATAATTGGTGGTTCCGCTAATTACAGCGCCTACCACGGGTATCAACCGCGCTGCTGTTTTTGATCCGAGGCGTAGTAAAATGCGTTCGGACCCGCGTTCCAATATATTTTTGGTGATCACAATTCCGGCCTCTACCTGCATAGCCGCGGCCATGATGGATACAAACTCATCGAAGGTGATATGATAAGTTCCGCGATTATAATACATAATGCCCAGCGTTACCCTGATCTGCTGCGTAAGCATATTAATAAAATCAAAAGGGATGCCGATGGCCATTGTGAGCGCTCCGCCACCGCCTGAGATAACCCCGGTAGTGGCAGATAGACGCGCACATTGCTCTATAAATCTTTCCAGTCCCAACTTATCAACCCCTTGCTTAATACCAAGCTGGTCGATATTGGTGAATATTTTCCTGAATGTATCCTGCTGCAGATCGTCAAAGCTGAGCCGGATATTTGATATGGTCTGTTTCAAGGTGTCCATAGCGATAATGATGTTACTTGTATAACATCATTTCTCAGTTATTGTTGTTGATGGGTGAATGCCATTAAACAAAGTGACAAACCAGCAACACAACGAACATCAGTGGGATATCTAACAACATAAACACACGGGCCAATTGCACACTTTTAGCATCTCCATCGATAAATACATGGTGCAAATCATTTTTGAGGTTTTTCAAGGTTTTCATAAGACAATATTTTAATTAATAAAATGGTTATCAGCAGGTTAAATATTTTTCCCGCTATTTATCATTATGACAACTCTGGTTAAAGAAGGTTTAAAAAGGAAGAAAAAATTATTAAAAAACCCGTTATAATACACTACTGGTTTAAGTCTTCCGCAGGGCGACTTAAATTAAGTATAAAAATGGAGGACTATGTCCGGCTCAGTCTGCCTAAAATTCAGTTCGGAAACATAAATTATTCCTGCTATAAATACCGGACAGAGTCCTGAAGTCATTTTGGATTTAAGACTGGAGTCTTAAACCAGCGTGTGTGGTATTGAGTATATTAAATGAGTTTGAACTTACTTCCCCACTCTTTGCTGCAAATGCTGCGGATAGCGGGCTCCCTCGATTGTGATCTGTGCAGCAGCATCCTCTATTTTGTCCAGCTCATCCGCAGTGAGCGTCACGTTAGCAGAGCCAAGGTTTTCTTCCAGGCGGTGCAGTTTGGTTGTACCCGGAATTGGCACTATCCACGGCTTCTGTGCAAGCACCCATGCCAACGCTATCTGGGCATTAGTAGCTCGTTTTTGTTCGGCTATTTCGCCAATTAAGTCGACCATTGCCTGATTGGCCTTGCGGGCTTCAGGACTAAAGCGCGGAACAATATTACGGAAGTCGGTACTATCAAATTTCGTATTCTCATTAATAGCACCGGTAAGGAATCCTTTACCCAGCGGACTGAATGGAACGAACCCGATACCCAACTCTTCTAAGCTTGGTATTATTTCTGCTTCAGGTTCTCTCCACCATAAAGAGTATTCGCTTTGCAATGCCGCAACAGGGAATACAGCATGAGCTTTGCGTATGGTTTGTGCACCGGCTTCTGATAACCCAAAATGCTTTACCTTTCCTGCTTGTACCAACTCTTTCACAGTTCCGGCAACATCTTCAATTGGCACATTCGGGTCAACGCGGTGCTGATAGAGCAGATCAATACGATCAGTTTTTAGTCTTTTTAAGGCAGCATCAGTTACAGCACGTATATTTTCAGGGGTGCTGTCCATACCTTCCTGAACATTACCGTTCTTAAATCCGAATTTAGTTGCAATTACAACCTGGTTACGGAACGGTGCAAGCGCTTCGCCCAATAATTCTTCATTTTTAAATGGACCATAAGCTTCAGCACTGTCAAAAAAAGTGACACCCCGGTCAAATGCTGTGCGGATCAGCTTTATGGCATCCTGTGTATCTGTTGCCGGGCCGTAACCATAGCTCAACCCCATACACCCTAAACCGATGGCCGAAACCTCAAGACCATCGCCTAATTTTCTTTTTTCCATTATTTCCTTTGTTTATAATGCGATTGCTGATGAATAACAATCCAATACAAAAGTAGTTGTGCTACAAGGGCGGCCTATAATGATTATCAAACAAAAGAATAAGATTTTCAAACAACTTTGACCCGAACCGACCGTGGGACCACCCCTGTAATTCTCTTAAAATAATTGTTAAAGTAAGTTGGGTACTCAAAGCCCAATGCATAGGCAATTTCGGCGATGCTCCAATCGGTATGTTGCAATAACGCTTTGGCTTCACTGACGATACGGTCGGCTATGTGGGATGTAGTGGGTTTGCCTGTAATTTCTCTGACTGAACGGTTTAAATGATTGACGTGCACAGATAAGTTATTGGCAAAATCCTGAGCGGTTTTTAACCGCAATGGACGATCGATGCTTTCAATCGGGAACTGTCTTTCCAGCAATTCAAGAAATAAAGAAGTGATGCGCGACGACGCATTTTTATGCTTTACATAATTGGCCGAAGGCTGCATCTTTAAAGCCTCATGAATAATAAGACTGATGTAGTTGCGTATCAGGTCGTTTTTATAAATATAATCGGTATCTCCTTCTTCCAGCATCTTTTTAAAAATGGTACTGACAAAGTCTGCCTGATCACCAGTTAAGGTAAAAGCAGGTGTGCCGCCAATCTTAAACAAGGGCGATTCCTGCAATGATACCGAGCGCTCATTAGCAGCCAAAAAGTCCTCCGTAAACAAGCAGGCATATCCTGTCTGCTTAGGCGCCATCAGTTGGGCAGCATATGGAATATGCGGATTGGCAAAAAATAACGTTGGCCCCACAAACTCCATACTCCTGTCGGCATAATGGATGATGCAGTTGGCATTAAGGATACATACCTTATAGTAATCGCGGCGATTGTATGCAGGAGCCCGGTTAGCTGAGGTTTCTATCTCATAAACCTTAAAACCCTTAAGTTTCAATTCCTTTGAATTAGAGTCGCAAATATCCGAAAGGTCATCCGTCTTCATATCTCAAAGTTAAGAAAAACAAATAAAACGCGTCAAGTGGTTACGATCGAGTATAAAACATAGTCAATCGGTCTATTTTCTGCTTAAATGAGAAGCTCCGACAGGTTTTTATCGTTCTAATTAAACTTTTTAAAAGAAGGATTGTTATACACTCATACCATCAGCAATGATAGTATGCCTTTTAAATAATTAATTAGGGGAAATAGCCGGGTTAAATGCCCGGCTATTGTTTTAAGATCATTTTTTCAGTTGTAAATCGATCTGCTTTTCTAACTGATCAAGGCTTTGATTCAGATAACTGATGTCTCCGGATATTTTTGATACCGTAATACCGCCCTCAATCATAGCGATCATCAGTGAGGCAAATGCTGCCACATCCACATGCTCCTTTATTTCGCCAGAACGTATGCCCTGGTGAATGATAGCCGAAATACTACGATGCCATGAATTTATTGCTTCTCCAACCTTTTTCTTAAGCTGAGGATGGGTATCATCCGCCTCAATACCCGTATTTACAATTGGGCATCCGGCCGATAGTGTTGGATTAAAAAGGCCTTTACGATAAACGCTTATATAAGCACGCAATTTGCCCAGTGCAGTAGGGTTTTCACTTTGGGCCGCCATCACGCGCTGCCTCGTTCTTGACAGGTTATAATCAAAGGCCGCCAATGCTACTTCATCCTTGTTTTCAAAATTGCCATAAATGGCCCCCTTGGTAAGTCCGGTGGTCTCTGTCAAATCTGACATTGATGTGCCGGCATACCCCTTACGATTAAATACGGGAGCAGTCTTCTCAACTATAAACTCCCGTGTGCGCTCTGCTTTTCCCATATACAAATATAATAAATTATACCGATGGGTATATTAATCCGAATGTAATTTTTGTCGAGCAGTTGATTAGGTTAAGTAATTAATTAAGTTGAATTATTTGACCCACACTACTCAATCCAACCCAATCTAACTTAATCTAACTCAATCAACTTAATTAACACTAATCTACCAATTTTTCAAGAGCTAATAAAAGAAAATGCAATGATAATTTAACTAATTTACAGGGTGTTTAGCCAAAAGTTGCATGCCATCACAGGCCGTTTTCATTGCTACCGAATTGTGGTCGTCCTGATCGTAAAATTTGTAGCTAAAATGCAAGCCATCGCCGGGAGTTTGCTGCAGAATATCACCTAACTCAAAAATGCTTCTTACATGATTTGTTTTGGCCGAAGTATCGTTGTGAATATGTTCTATGTCTTTAAATGGCGGAGTAGTATTAGCAATACTAAAGTATAGCCATTTACCATCAAATCTTCTCTTTTTTAGTATACTGCGGGCTTCATTCAGCATAAATTTGTCATCCCACCACATACTCGGGTCGCTGGCAATATAGCCGTTAAACATTTCGGGATGGTGAATGAGGATGTTTATTGTTGCCAGGCCACCTAATGAATGTCCCATCAACATACGCTCGGACGAGACAGGGTACTTTGCTTCGATGTAAGGGAACAGCTCTTCCTGGATAAACGCAATGAATTTATCACCACCACCTGAAGGCTTAAAGCCCCTTGTTTTTTTCCCTTTTGAGTCGATAACGGAATGCGTGGGCGTCAGGTCGCGGCTACGGTTGGTATTGCGAATACCAACAATGATGGTATCCCTGAAAACTTTAGAACCGTCCGGATTCTCCTTCTGCATCAGCTCACGAAATCCGGCATATTGTTCCTCAGCATCAAACAGATACACTACAGGATATTGATGTTTCTTTAATTCAGGATCGTCTTCAGTTTTAGGGAGGTATATCCAAATGTCGCGCTTCTCGCCCAGTATTTCCGAAAAAATACAATCGCCCTTGCAGATAAAAACCGACTTGCGCTTCAGCGTCCTGGCACTGATAAGGATCATGATGAGTACTACGGCCAGAAATATCGCAAGCGCCATACAGTAAATTGAAACCCTAAACTATGGATTTTTGAGAAGAATAGAAAATTGCATGTAGTATAGACTCACCCGGTCATATTCCACTAGCCAGCGGAGAAGTCGAGGTGAGTTGGCTCTGCGGTATGCCTCTGCTTCAATCCACTTTCACAAAATTGCCATTTTCGTCAAAGATCAGATCCTTACCCTTTACTTCTGCTTCAAAAAAATGGTTGCCCGATACATCTGCTACTTTACCGGCCTCCTTTATTTTAGCGCCGTTGTAATGACTCTTGACATACAATGCCACATTAGCTGGCAACTGGCTAACTGCAATAGCATTAACTTCCTCAACAAATACGCCATCCGGTGTAAATTGCACCGATGTATCCTCTCCCGGCTTGCCGCCCCAGTTAGCTTCATAGTTACCTTTCTCTTTTTCCCAGCTCACTTTTGTGGCTTTAGGGTACTTTTTTACCAATGCATCCTTAACTATAGCCGGAACATCCCTGCTTTTAATGTCTTGAGCCTGTGCTTTGAAGGCGAGAAACGCCAAAAATGGCGCAAGCAATAGTGCTTTTTTCATACTATATCCGCGTTTGATTCCCCAATTATAAGGCAACAATCTGGATGAATGCGGGATATTGTTTGGATAAAAACTGAAGATTAGCAAATGCACGGTAAAACGCGTTTGCGCACACGCGATTAGCGTAAGCATTATAGTATTCGCAGGATCAAATTATAGAACAAAAAAAAAGAGAAAGTTTGGGGCCTTCTCTCTTCTTCTCAATAATTAACTGAACTCATAATTAAATCATAAAGAACGAGGTTTTTGTTTTAGATTGATAATTAAGAATCAAGACAAATATAAAGTCTATCGGTTAATTAGACTAATATTTTTTTATTTTTTTCTACCTATTTTTTTAACATTTATATTAAAATACTCCATTTTTTGGAAAAAATGTTAATAACTTTCTTTGACCTAATCTAATCGGCGAATTTTAAGCTTAAATATAGTCCAAAATGATCGGTATTAACATTTTTATAACATAACCTAAATATTGATTAAATATTCATATTAAAACATGGCTTTTTAGACCGAAATGTTAACAATAGCATGCTAACCAAATAAATTACTGCTTAAATAGCGATCACCACGGTCACATACAATAAATACAATAACGCCCTCCTTTAACTCCTGTGCGAGCCTGATACTGGCCGCTGCTGCACCGCCACTGCTCATCCCTGCAGATATACCTTCAACCCTTGCCAACTTACGGGTTACCTCGGTTGCTTCGGCTTCGGCAACGTCCATCACACGGTCAACACGGGCAGGTTCAAATATTTTTGGCAGATAAGCCTCGGGCCAGCGCCTGATACCTGGTATTGACGATCCTTCGGTTGGCTGGCAACCCACTATCTGCACATTGCTGTTTTGCTCCTTTAAATATCTCGAACACCCCATTATGGTTCCGGTAGTACCCATTGCACTTACAAAGTGGGTTATTTTGCCTTCAGTATCGCGCCAAATTTCGGGTCCGGTGGTCTTAACATGTGCTTTATAATTATCCGGGTTGGCAAACTGATTCAGAATAAAGTATTCGCCTGTAGCTGCTTTTTCTTCTGCATAATCGCGGCAGGCTTCTATCCCATCCAATAAGGTAACTTTTGCTCCAAAAGCTTCCATTGCCAACGTACGCTCTTTGGTAGAACTCGATGGCAGGGCCAGTTCCATCTCCAAACCATATAAACAGGCAATCATGGCTAGTGCAATGCCGGTGTTTCCGCTGGTAGCTTCAATCAGCTTCGTTCCGGGTTTGATTTCGCCCCGTTCAAGGGCACTGCGGATCATGTTTAATGCTGCCCGGTCCTTTACACTTCCGCCTGGGTTATTACCTTCCAGCTTGGCGTAAATGGTAACGTTAGGGTTGGGGTTGAGTTTCTTTAATTCTACAAGAGGCGTATTGCCAATCAGATCAATTATACTGGCCATTATTTAGGTAGTTGGTTTGTTAAGTTGGATTGAGTTGATTCAGTTAGATTAAGTTGATTGGTTATTTAGATTGTATAATTAATTACCATATGTAACCTGATCAACCACTTAACTCAATCAACCATTCAACTAAATCAACTACTCTTTAATTTTTTCTTTCAGCAGGCTTACTTCGTGCGTATGGTATACTTTCGAATACGCGGGCACCGACTTGGTAAGCCACACGTTACCACCAATAATACTGCCCTCGCCTATTATGGTCCGTCCACCAAGTATAGTGGCCCCGGCATAAATCACCACATCATCCTCAACCGTTGGGTGCCGTTTGGGGTTGGCGGGGGTTTTGTTTACGCTCAACGCGCCTAAAGTTACACCCTGGAAAAGTTTTACATGACGGCCTATAATACAGGTTTCGCCTATAACTACGCCAGTACCATGGTCAATATGAAAATACTCACCAATCTGCGCAGCAGGGTGAATATCAATACCTGTTTTGGAATGTGCATATTCGGTTAATATCCGCGGAATCAGCGGCACACCCAACTGATATAATGAATGTGCAAGGCGATAAAATGAAATGGCATAAAACCCGGGATAGGCCCTTATTACTTCAAACTCGCTTTTTGCGGCAGGGTCACCATCAAAAGTAGCTTGTATATCGTTATTCAATATGCGGTATAGTTCAGGTAAGCCATTAAAAAAAGCTATAGAAAGCTGCTCATTCTTTTCGTCAAGGGTACCACGGGTTGCATTCAGTATATCATAAAGCATATGTTCCAGCTTTTTGAATTCTGATTCCAGCTGATGCACGTAAGTAAACAAACGGCTGGACTGTTCAGGATAAAGCAAACGGATAACCTGCAGGGCCCAATCAGCTATTTCCTTATTGGAAGGTACTGCACCGGTAATCTGCTGCTTATCTAATATGTGCTGATAAAATGATTTATCTATAGTCATTTTTCTTACTCTCTTAGCTTTAAAAGTATAGTCTCTCTCTGAAACAATTTTAATCAAAACCCAGCGTAACCTGGTCGCCTAAATGTCAAAAACACAGGTTAGTGCAAGGGTTTTTTTGCGGCCTGCCAAAGAGTAATTTATGACAATTTCAGACTCTTGTTTTAATATAAAACACTTGCTCCTATGAACGTATAATTGAGCCATAAAGTTACGCATTATATATAATAACCGGCATGTTCTACCTGCTTAATAGTTTAAAATAGGTGTTTTTACGGTGATGATTTTCGGGTTTTACTCAATTAAATAAAATAATCAAAAACCTGCTGACATAAGGCTGTCACTCACGTGTGGTTACTTTGAATTATAAATCAAAACAGAAACGCCATGACAACCATTGAATCATTATTAAAAGAAATGCACCAGGAAGCCGAAACCACCCGTAAGATGTTGGCCCGAATACCAAATGACAAATACGACTGGCAGCCCCACGAGAAAAGCATGACCGTACGCCGTTTGGCTACCCATCTTGCCGACATTCCATCATGGGTAGAAATTGCTATTGACGATGACGGACTAAATTTTGCAACCAGCGCCCACAAAGAACCTGTTATTAATAACACCACCGAACTTTTACAGTTCCTGGATGAAAGCGTAAGGAAAGGTGGCGAAGCACTAAGTAAGGCAAATGAAGATTTGCTGAAACAGGAATGGACATTAGCCAATGGCGACCAGGTGCTAAGCGTGCGCCCTAAAGGCGAAGTAATACGAATGGCCTATTGCCAGATAGTACATCACCGTGCACAGTTAGGTGTTTATTTGCGCCTGCTAAATGTCCCTATACCTGGTAGTTACGGACCAAGTGCCGACGAAATGAATTTCTGATATTATTGAAAATTTTCGTCAATGTGCAAAGCTGGACGAGCAAAGATACTTGTCCTGCTTTTTAGTTTTCCACATTTACACCTGTTAAAATACCGTTAAAACACGGGGTGTTTTTCGTTTTTATTCGTCGTATTTTAGTGCTGTGCTGTAAGGGATATCACATTTACGATGTATGGAAAATTGGGATTATTATATTTCAGGCATCTGGAAAATGAAAGCGGGCGGTGTGGAACATATTACTGATGTATTTCTGCATGATGCAAGCAATGGGTTTGGCAAGGGCATAAAAACCAGCAAGAATGATGTAGCAGAACTGCTTAAAAGTGGTGCCAGGATAACTACTATCACCTGGAACTATCACTTGATACAGTGGCGCTATGGTGCAAAAGTGGAATGTGAAAAAATTGATGGTGAAAACATCCTGCGCACCCCCCCTGATGCCAGTACATTTGACGACCTGGAAAGCGCCATACAGATGCAATATCTTATGGCCGAGGAACCCAATATCAGTTTTAAATAGTTAAAGCTGGTACATAAACTTCTGAACTTATCTGTGAATTATAAATTGGTTAATTAGTGGTATGCCGTTCTTCAACGAACGGCATTTTTTGTTTATAATCTTTACTGTCTATTGCCAGCCTTTATTGGCAACATGACCCGGAAACCTGCACAGGCGGGCATTTAACACTGCCAAAGCTGCAAAAAACACAGCAATCGCCATCCCGGGGTTTTAGTACGCTTCTGCAACTTTCGCACTCATAAAAATATATGCAGGAATCCACAGGCATTGTTTCCTCCTTTACATAGCCGCACACCGGACAGGTAATAACCGATTGTAAAATAATCTCAGGCATATAACTCGGTATAATCTGATCGGAATTTGTTGGATAGCAAATATAATAGTCTATATAATAACACGATACCGAGCCGCTAAAACATATTTAAATACTTATCGGTTGTTATCATAACCAACTATTCTACCTATTATGATTATTTATGTACCCCTCGCGGCGGTAATATATATTTTATTGTTCCGTCGCATACCTGACCGTTTAATGCGAGTGATGGTATTGGCCATTTTACTACTTACATCTGTCTTCAATAACGCATCTGCACAAAAGACCACCACACATCTTGATACGATAGTACCCGGAAAGGGAACGCCCAAGCAACAGATAAAGCAATTTAAGCAAATAAAAAAGCAGCAGTTAAACGACTCGACCGGAAAAAACGAACCAGCAAAGAGCCCATTAATAGATACTACCGTTAAAAATAAATATGGCGATCTGCTAAACGATGATATCAAGTTTAACCAAAAGTACCCGGCATGGAAACCCGCGGTCGAAGTGGCGGGCATCAATGCTTTTGTTTGGACAATGGACAGATTTGCTTTGAATGAACCATTTTCACACATAGGCGCCAGTACCTGGAAATATAATATTCAAAAAGGGTGGGAATGGGACGATGACCGGTTTGGTATCAACTTCGTTGGCCATCCTTATACCGGATCGCTGTATTTTAATGCAGCGCGATCGCAAGGATACAGCTATTTGCAATCGTTCCCTTATGCGGTGGCAGGCAGCCTGATGTGGGAGTATTTTGGCGAAAATACCCGCCCTTCGTACAACGATGTGATCAACACCCCCATTAATGGCGCGTTTTTAGGCGAAGTATTTTACCGCATAAGCTCTAATATTCTGGACGACCGCGTATCCGGCGGCAACAGGGCTTTCAGAGAAATTGTGGCAGGCATTATCAATCCGGTAAGGGGGCTTAACCGGCTTTTGGAAGGCAAAACTTTCAGGCATACGCGTACTCAAGTCTATCAGCAGGAGCCATTGAATGTAACGGTATCTACCGGTATGCATAAAATAAACGAAGACAACAAAACGATATTCGGGGCCGGACCAACCAATGCCATGATCAACATTCAGCTGGATTATGGTAACCCGTTCGAAATCCGTAACCGTAAACCCTTTGATGTTTTCAGGTTCAAAACAGAGTTTAGTTTTGGCACGGGCCGCAAAATGCTGGATAATATTTTAGGGTACGGGCTGCTGTTTGGCAAAAGCACTAACTGGGGCAAGCTCTCTGTACTGTATGGCGCATTCCAATATTATGACTACTGGGACAACAAGACTTTCGAACTTGGTGCCCTGGGCTTTGGCGGTGGATTAATCACCAAATATCCGATAACAAAAACTATCGAACTCTTCACCAATTTGCATGTAGCGGGAACCCCACTGGCCGGTAACAGCACCCGATACGGCCCGGACACTTCGCAGGTAAGAGATTATACCTATAATAATGGACTTGAAGCCAAATTTGAAATGCGCCTTAACATCGGTACCATAGTAAGTACATCGTTGTCATATTACTATTATATTCTGCATACATTTGACGGTCCGCCGGGACACAATTACGTAGCTATATTAAGGCCACGTATCGATGTAAAACTGTATAAAGATTTAAAAATTGGTTTTGAGCACTTCCAATATTATGATGACCGCTATTTGAAAAACTATCCAGCAGTATTTTCAAACAGGACCGAGCAAAAAATATTCCTGACTTATTTCTTTAAAGATTCGCAGCGTAAGGAAGAATATAATGCGTATTAGGCTAAAGGAATTGATCCAGAGTGATCTATCTCCGTTTCTTATCAGTAATAACCAATATTACACCACCGGCTATTAGCGCACCTCCCAAATATGGCGGCCAGGTAAGCCGTTGCTTCTTGTCAACCGATACCTGGAGCGGACCGATATCTACTACTTTTTCTTTTTTTGTAAAAGAAACACCCGACCAGATGAGCATTATGGCTCCGGCGATGATTAAAATAATTCCAAGATTCCTGTTCATGAAAGGTTTATCTGAGTGTATTGAACAAGCACCTAATATCCAATTATTTATTCACATCTTCTGAAGTAAAAAATCTGATTTCACCTATAAAAAGGCCAAAATTTCGGAATACACGCTATTTTACCGGGTTTAAACCTACATAAAAATACCGTTAAAACACGGGTTTCATAGTGTTATTATATGCCTTAAGTTTGTGTTATTACAACCATATATCATATTGTAACTATGACTTCTTTTACAACACGCTCTAACAAAGACCTAAAAAAGGCCTCTGAGTACTTTCAGAAAATGCACAGTGAGCTCGGTATAGAAAAGTACAAACTTGCCAAATACCAGGAGCTATTTAACCTGGCAAGTTTTCAGGCAATGCACGATGCCGACCTGGCCTATTATTCCATTTATCAAAAATGCTCAGAACACTCCAGCTCAAAGCAGGACCTGTTAAATTGCCTGGCACAGGAGGAATTATTTTTACCCAAGCATCCTGATGCATTTAACCAGGCTATTTTTCGCAGACATGCGCTGAATGCTATTAGTGAAGTAAAAGAGCACCTGGAAACAGGGCAATTAGATTATTTGTATTATTAATAAGAATACTTATTTCATCTACCCTACTGATACCTGTGAATAAGATTCTTTAAAATTAATCAAACAAATCATTGGTTAATTTATTAATTATAAGTCACACGACATCTACCTATGCGAAAACTTGTATTTATTGACGACGATCCTGTCGATCACTTCCTTATGAAACACATTTTACGGGGAAAGAATTATTTCGACACCACGACCTATACCATCTATGGTTCGTTGGTGCTTGATTACATCGAGCAACATAAAGCAGAGCCCGAAAAACTGCCGGACATGATATTTGTCGACTTAAACATGCCTATGTTTAGCGGTTGGGATTTTTTGAAGCGGATGGAGCAGATGTATAATGAGATTTCGAAAGAGATCCCCGTTTTTGTAATATCCTCATCTTTGCGCCCGGATGACAGGGCCACATCATCAAAGTATTCTTTTGTGCAGGATTTTGTAAGCAAGCCAGTAAGCAGCGAAGAGATTGAGCGGATAATACATACTCAAAAAGTTACCGGTTCCTGAGCAAGCTTGTCGTGTTCCTTTAATTCATCAACACGTTTGTTCGTTTTTATAAGCACCTCGTCAAGTTCGCCGGTGCATTGCTCCATCATAGTAAGATATTGCCTACGCTCCAGTTCGCTCTGGCTATCTTTCATGAGTTGGATGAGGCTGATAACAGAGCATAATGATTTGCGCACCTCGTGTGAGTTTAGCCAGGCTATCTCATGCAAGGCAGCATTTTGTGCCTTAATACGATCTTCCTTAAACACCGTATCTGTAATATTAGTTGCCATTACTAACCGGCATTCCTTATCCTCAAAATAAAGATCACTGGCAAATATCGAGGCATAAATAAGCTCTCCTTGTTTTGTTTTGTGTTTCCACACTCCCTGATCGTTTAGTCCCTGCGGAAAATTATTTACAGAATGTACAAATCTTTCTACCTCTTTTTCAGGCCGAATATCCATCACAGTCATTGACAAAAATTCATGTTCGCTATAACCATACATTTTGCTTGCAGCCTTATTTACTTTAACAAAGCGAAAATTATCTGTACGGAAAATCCACAACGGACTTGGATTGCGTTCAAACAAATTGCGGTACTGCTCTTCGGAGAATAATATATGCTTTTGTTGTTTTTTGATCTGGAAATACAAAACTATGGCTGTTACAGCAACAAAGCCCAGGTGATTAAGGCTCCGCACAATCTCGCGGCCAGTGCTATCAAGGCACCTATCCAGATTAGCCAGTAAAGGGTGACTGTATAATGCCCATAGTATACCCACTATTAAAAAACCAACAGGGATCTTGAACAGTCTCAGATTCATATTACAGGGGTGAGGCGGCTAAACTTAAATGATGAATTAACCCTGTTTTACGCCCGAAATGCCCAAATAGTTATACTGAGGTCGATTTATTATGTAAAGCATTTGTTACCCGTTTTGGCCTAAATGAGGAGGCCTAAATTGTCAGCGATTAGTACCGAATTACTTCACGCATTCCTGCAATACTGCATCCTGTTTAATGCTTACCTTGCCATCATTAGTTTCTGTGACAGCCTCACTTTTACTTTTGCGGTATTTTGAAAGATTGATAAGCAAGACGCTTCCCAATATAATGATCAACCCGGTAACTTGCAGCAATGATACATGCTCCTGCGCAAAAACAACTCCCAGGATCACCGCTATCACCGGGTTTACATAGGCATAAGTGCTCACCTGCGTAGCCGGTCTTACCTGCAACAACCAAACGTAGGCGCTGTAGGCTGCTATTGATCCGAAAACTACCAGGTAGCTTAATGCGCCCCATGCTTTTAGCGGCACCTGTGATAGGTTCAGGTGATCGAACTCATGGTTAAGCAAACTGCCGGGCAGGAAGATCAATCCGGCAATGATCATTTGCCAGGCCACATTTACAGCTCCCGAGCCTTCAGAAGGATGATGTTTAGAATACAATGACCCAGACGACCATGCTACCGAACCTAGGATCAACAGCAGCATACCAGGTAGTTTAGATGCAACTGAACCTCCCGCAAACATTCCGTCCAGTTGCTCGCCAAATAATAAGATCACTCCGGCAAAACCAATTACAAGGCCAGCCACTGTTGATTTGCTTTTAAAATTTTCGCCCCAGTTCTGTTTATCCAGCAACACAAACCAAATGGGTGCAGCTGATACCAATATGGCCACCATGGCGCTCGGCAGCTTCTGTTCAACCCATATCACGGCACCGTTACCACCGCACAGTAATAATATGCCCGTTACTGCCGATGCAACAATGCTGCTCCTGTTAAATAACTTTTCACCTTTTATAGCGCACCAGATCAGCATCAGCGTACCTGCTGTAAAAAAACGCATAGCACCCATCAGCAACGGCGGAATGCCGTGTATGGCCATTTGAATAAAAAAGTAAGTAGAGCCCCAAACGATATAAACTGTTGCAAAGGCTATAATGACCAATACAGGGGAGGTGGATTTGTTGGTAGCTGGTGTCATAATTCTCAGTTTTGTGGTATTACTAATTGTTGCTGCTCTTTCACGGTTTCCAATACGATAGTAGTGCGGGTGCTGAGCAGGTTGGGTATTTTGCTAAAGTTGCTGCGCATCAGGGTTACGAGTGTAGACGAGTCATACGTACGTACCTTCACCAGATAGCAATCGTCGCCGGCTATGTGATGCACTTCCTGCACTTCGGGTATTTCGGCCAACATCTGGGCTGTATCATTACATCCTGGCCCATCAGTCGCTTTTATAAAAACAAAAGCCAGCATTTTTTGCTGCAGCGCCACCGGGTTGATGCGGGTGGTATATTGCTGTATCACCCCTTTCTGTTCCAACTTTTTTACGCGCTCCAATACACCCGACGGCGCCATACCCAGCTCGCGGGCCATATCGGCATTGCTGATGCGGGCGTTGTCCTGCATCAGCCGCAGGATGTTCAGGTCTATTTTGTCCAGCACTAATTCTGATTCCGTTATCATACAGTAAATTTACCAATAAACAGAATATAATTCAAAGCACAATAACAAAAAATGAATTTAATTCGACAAAAGTATCAAATATGTGTTTAAACGTATAAAACAATCTCAAAAAAACCATACTGATTTAAGCCCCATACTGATTTAAGTTTCCTGACTTAAATCCAAGATGTTCGCAGGACTCTGTCCGGTATTTGTAGCAGAGATAATTTTTTGTTCCCAGAATAAACTTTAGGTATGTGAAGCCGGACAGAGTCCTCCATTTTCATTATTAGATTTAAGTCGTCCTTCGGAAGACTTAAACCAGAGAATGGCATTAAAAAGATTTAAGGGTTATTTATAATATGTTGGGGATCACCCCGCCGCTTTTCGTCCCTCTGAACCTTTATCCCCCTGCGCTTCTTTTAATTGCAGTTCGAATACGCGCATACGGGCATGAAGGATATCTACCTCGGTACGCAACATCTGTATCTCTGTGATGAGTTTGGCCGAATCCGGTTTATTGATCTTTTTTTCGCCAGTGCCCAGGATGAGCCATTCGGGAGAGTATTTTAGCTGAAAGCATAGTTTCTTAATAAGGTAATAGCTTACCTCCTGCTTTCTGTTGATCACTTTGCTGATAAAGCCCTGGTCGACGCCAATCTCATTGGCCAGCGCAAGCTGACCGCCGTGATCTTTTACGATTACCTTTAAGCGCTTTACTATTGCGTCGTCAGACATGAGGGCTGTTTTTCTGCAATAATAATCAAAGTGCGCAGAAAATGAAAAAGGTTGAAAAAGTAAAAACTTGATCAACCTTCCAATCAAACAATCAACTAAATGATATTATGATAATAGGAATATTAAATTAGGCATGCACCTGTACCACCGAACCTGATACTGTAGCCCTGAATTTGTTTACGCTGATTAGCAGCGAACCCAGTTTGGCGTAATAGGCAGTAAGCGGCATTTCGCGATTTTTATAACCGGCAATAAGCTTATCCAGCTGTTTTATCAGGTTTTCTTTCGACTGCTCTGTTTCTGTATCCCCATAATCCGGGATATTCAATGCCGACCTGATAGCTGCAATTTTTAACTCGGCCGAACGCAACATAAACAGCGGTGGCACATTTTTATTATGTCGTAAAATTTCGTCAACTTTCTTTTTGTTTCGGATATCATACATGATGATCAGCAAAACAATGAAAGACCCGGCTCCTAAAAACAAGTAAAAATAGTTCATAACAGCGTAATTAATTAAGTGAAATGATTGCCCAAATAATGTGTTGAAGAAACACATTAGATAGTTTTACGCAATTAAGCTTGAAGTAGTTACGCTATTTTTTAAGAATTTTTTAACAATCACGGGAAATTAGTCGGGAAAGCTACGTTCCATCCGTTGGTGGTAACCGTTTCTTCGCCGGAAGCGCTGATATCGCCGGTTATCGGCAGGCCATCAACGTAAGCATTAATAGCCGTATGGAGAACATTACCCAGTACATCTACCTTTAAATGATCGCCTGCTTGTGCGGGCACTGCTAAAACATAAGGGTGACTGATGTTTGCCACACTATCAATCATTTGAGTAGTTCCGCTGTGGGTCAGGTATACTTTAACGCTGTATACCGAATCGTGGGTTACTGCAACACGCACCAGCTGGCCATTAATATCTGACGAGTTGAGCCGTTGCATAGCAGTACTGGTTACCGCAACAGTTGGCATCAGCACGCCATCGTGATAATATACATAGGGTTCTGACGAGGCTATAGTAAGCGAGGTAGCCGTAAGCAGGGTGATTTTAAAATCCTGGGTGGTATTATCTGCATAAGTTATGTGGATATTCAATTTACCATCAGAAGTGCCTGACAAGATATAAGTACCTTTTTGTATAGTAGTAGGATCGGGCCTGATAGTTACCGTGCTTAGCCCGTCAAATGCAAAAGCAGCTGCGGGCAAATTCTGGCCCGGCAATAACGGATTGCCCGCATCGTCTACCACAGTGAGCGTCTTAATCGGGAACACCCAACTACCCTTTAACTGGGTATTTACTACCGCAATATCGGCCTGTGAAAGGGTAATAGAAGATTTTGCTGAGTCCTTTTTACAACCGCTCAATATAGCTCCTGCTACCAACAAAACAAGTAATAACTTTTTCAAAACGATTCGAATATTAATATCCGGTGTATAATTTGTAAAAGGCAAACTGTGATATTCCACGGCCTGCCTTTATACGTATAAATAGATCTATTGTTTCAGTGTATATGCTTATAGCTCACGCACTTTTACATTTCTGAATTCGATGTGGTGACCGTGATCCTGCAAAGCGATGTGCCCTTTATGATACTCGGCAAAACCTTTCCATCCTTTAAATTTGCTTGTTGCAACCAGTTCTTTCCACTTATCATCCCACAAGTGTGTTTGTACGGTTTGCACACCATTCAGCCAAAAAGTAAGCTCGCCATTTTTTAGTTTTATAACGGTATGGTTCCATTCGCCCGCAGGTTTCTCAACTTCTTTTGCCGGCGCTATCATGTCATACAAAGATGCGGCCAAATGGTTTGCTTTCTTATTATCCTCAGCCTTTTTATCGTCAAGCAATTGATACTCAGGGCCAGTCAGATAGGTAGCATCAAAAGCTTTATCCTCGTGCACAATGAAGATGATACCGCTGTTGCCTTCTTCCGAAATGTTCCAGTCGATAGACAACTCAAAATTCTCGTATTCCTTATCAGTTACTATATCACCCCTGCCATCTTTTACTGCAGCGTCCAATTGCAAGGTGCCATCTTTAGCTGTCCAGGCAGGCGTGGCTTCAGTTTTCAGATAGCTGTGCCATCCTTTTGTTGTATTACCATCAAACAGTAGTTGCCAGCCTTCTTTTTTCTCTTTAGCTGTAAGAGTATTGTTGGTTTGGGCCATCAGGCTGCTACCCGCCAGCAAAAGGGCAGGCAGAATAAATATTCTTCTCATTTACTTAATTTTTAAAAGGTATTTGTTTAAAAAGGTAAATGTAAATAAATAAGGATTGTTTGAAAGCCTTGTGGGTAAAAAGTGTAAATGTGGATTGTTATTGTTACTTAAACAGAACAGCGTAGCACATTCGGAGCGAGTCAACTCTGCAGTATCCAACTCACTATTTCTTTAAAGCAGACAATACTAATGAACAGGCTCAGCCCGATTAATCTCCGGGCGTGACATCATCTTCACCAGGTAATTGCATTGTTTGTGAAACTGCGGGCAACAACATTCTACGTAAACATGATCTTCGCTGTCAACCGAAACACGGGGGTGTTGTTTATGTGTGGTACAATAGATTGATTCTATAAATGATTTTACCTGTATTGTTTCCATACTGATCCTCCCCGTTAATGAAACCTGCTTCGTTAACAAATAGATTTTCGTTAATGTTTTCGTAAATGTTAATATTTTTTACACAGGCTATAAAGAAGTAATAACTTTGAGATATTTTCTTCATTTCAACCGACTGACAGTCAGTTATTAATATCATTTATCTGACCGCAACGCAAAGCAATACTTATATCTTTTCTAAACAGATCTCGTATAAAACTGCGTAATCAGGTTATATTCTTTAATATAAAATCCAAACCGGGATTTATATGCGTAAAAATGAAATGATCCGGTTTTTACAACTGGTAATGTATTACGAGGTATTGCCCCTGAATGCCGGAGAAACAGACTATAGCGAAATTGGGAAATATTGCCTTGCACAGGTTTTGTTAACGCAATGCCTGACGGCAATTACATTATCGCAAGTAAAGGATGGGATTTGCTGAACGGCAAAATTGAATGGGACGACCAGTTGCCTTTATTACGCACTTACCCGCCGGTAACTGATAAAACCATGAAAACCACTTACCTTGTTGCCGGAGCAGCTGTGGGCGGAATACTGGTATACGAACTGGTGATAAAAGTACTTCTTAGGTGAATGGTGGGTAGTCAAAGCTCTCACTATTCACCATTCACTACTCACCGGCAACGTAAACCAAAAGGTGCTGCCATAGCCTGGCTGGCTATCTACTCCTATCTGTCCGCCGTGCTTTTTAATAATTTCTGCACTGATATATAATCCAAGCCCCAGTCCCGAGTTATGATAGTTATTCACTTCGGCCCGATAATAGCGATCAAAAACATAAGGTAACTTTTCAGGAGATACTCCCGGGCCATTATCCTTCACAGAAATTTTTGCTTCGCCATCTACCCTGTCCACGCATAAAAATATATCCTTTGATTGTGGTGCATATTTAATGGCGTTGTTTACAAAATTGACCACTACCTGATCAATCCGCCCCCTGTCGGCACAAACCGTTAATTCTTTATTACCCTGAACAATCAGGTTATGGTTATCAGCCGTATTGATATGATGGCAGCATTCAATCAGCAGGTCGGCTACTATAAACTCGGTTTTATCAAGATAGAGGTGCCCCTGGCCGATATTGCTGGCATTTAGTAACTCTTCCACCAGTTCAGTCAATTTCTCCACATTCCGTTTCGACCTGCTTATCAGCTTAGGTATCATGTCGTGGGCCGGTTCGGCTTTCATCCTGTCCAGTAATTGGATAGACGCTTTTAAACTGGTGATAGGCGTTTTGAGTTCGTGACTGGCAATTCCTATAAAATCATCTTTTTTCTGCTCCAGTATTATCCTTTCCGTTACATTGTAAAAATTGGCTACTATAGCGCATACTGATTCATCATCTAACAGGTTAGTTATCGAATTTTCTATCCATATCCATCGGCCATCTTTATGCCTCATACGATGAATAAATGAGATGTTTTTCCCCGGATGCATTAGCAGGTCCTCCATGCGTACTTTCATTTCGGGCAGTTCCTCCGGATCGGCCAGTACCCAGGGTTGCATTGCCAAAAACTCGTCAGCTGTGTAACCTATGATCCGCTCGATAGACGGGCTAACATACACTCTTTTTCCCTCGCGATTAGTCAACACAATACCCTCCGAGCCCTTTTCTATCATAGCCCTGAACGTTGCCTGGATATGGTTAACCCTGCGGTAGGCCGTCATGATAGTTGAACTTATAAAGATGATAAAAACCGACTCGCCCAAAAAAACGGCTATTTTATATAATGCCAGGCTCGTCAATTTGAACTCATTATTGGGTAAAATAAAAAAGTAATCGGCCGTTACCGCTGCCAGAATAATAGCTACTATAGCCGGACCAATGCCTGCCATGATAGTACACAAACAAACAATTGCAAAGTATAACAAAAAGGGACTGCTGGTATTGATAAACCCCAGGAACTGCAATTTCAAAAAGGTGGCAATTATAACCAGCACCACCGGAAAACTATATCTTATGTAAAAAGGCCGGTTTTTACGGTGCTCAGACCATATCAGAAACCTGTGTATAGCGTTTGTTTCGGTAAATAGTGGTCTGTTACTTCTCATTCTTCAGGAGTATTGACAGATAAGGCAAGCTACAAATATAAATATTTAAGCCACTTAAATGTTTTAGTGTGAGACAGATAACTACTACTGCTCCAAGAGTAAACCCAATAGGCAATTCTGTTGGCGGACACCATTAAAAATGTGCATCCAATAACATCATCTCCAAAAACTTCCCAATAAGGGGTCTGGTCAGTTCACTCCGTTTTTTGTGTACATGAGGGGGTAAGTTTTTTTTCTCTTGTTATGTGGCCCTGCTATAGCCATTTTTGCACACAAATATTTAATTTCACAACAAAGGCAAATAAAACTTCGGCTAAACAAATGACCATCACCTACCGGATTGCGAATACAAATGAAGAATTTGAAATAGGCAAGAAACTTTTTGAAGAATACGCAGATGAATTGAATGTCGATCTCTCGTTTCAGAATTTTTCAAAAGAACTGGGCGCTATCGGCGAACAATATAACAAGCCTTCGGGTGGTTTGCTGCTTGCATTTTACGATACTTTGCCGGTTGGATGTGCTGGCATAAGGCGATTGGATGACCACACGGCTGAGCTTAAACGCATGTATATAAAAGATGAATACCGTGGATTAAAGATTGGAGTATCTCTTTTACAGCACGCTATCAATCTGGCCAAAACATTACATTATAAAAAACTAAGGTTGGATACCTTAGCCGGCATGACCAAAGCTCAACAACTTTATCAATCATTTGGCTTTTACGAAATACCAGCTTATCGCCATAATCCACTAGCAGGAACTATATATATGGAAAAAGATTTATTTGATGATCATTAAATAACCTCATCCCCAAAAACCTCCCAGGTAAGGGGCTCAGTCAGTTCACTCAGTTTTTTAAGTACATGAGGAGGTAAGTTTTTTTTCTTTGTTCTGTGGGCCCTGCTATAGCCATTCGGGAAGCTGGATTTGTAAATATATTTCCTGGTCGAAAAATTAAAATCCGAAGAGCGTTCATATCCGCCACTTGAACGGCTTCTTCGGGTTGCCCCGATCAAATAAAAGTCGTTCATCAGGTAGCCGACTGTATACACCAGCTCGTCTTCCCCATCATGCAGCAGGTCGAAATGAATATCCAGCAGTCCCCTGGAAATTGTTATGTCACGGTAGGGATCCGCATCATACAGTTCTCTGCTACGTAATATGAAGGTATTGTGCTGTAATTTCAACTCGTAACGATCCCTGGTTTTAAACGCTATCATCAATATCCTCGGATGGGTATCCTCTCCGTGTTCTGTAATTCTGCGGCGGCATTCTAATATAATTGCCACATCGCCAATTTTATCTTTATTAAGATCGCCGGTTACTGTATCTTTTATTTTCCAGCCTTTAGGTACAAACCCACCGATGCTTTTGGCGTATTGGGGAAGCGTTGGAAATACGTAAGATTTTATTTTAGGGTGATGTTTTGCTTTCCGGTGAGTTTGCCCAACGGTAACCTGCGTATTCATTATCTGAATAGCAAATAGCCAGATCATTATAAGGGGGGCTCGTTTCATGGCTAAGGTTAATGGTTGATTAAAATCGTATACCGTCAACACCAAATATTTTCAGTTATACGACGTTGCCCCGTGAAGGGTTTAGTTTTGAGTTAACTATACCTGGTCAATAGTGAATGGTGGGTGGTGAATGGTCAATAGCCAGACATTAGATTAGATTCACCACTCACTATTCACCAATCACTCCCTATATTAACCTAAAAGTTAATAATTGTTAAATTTCAATAATATGACGTTTAAGGTATTGCGAAACGTTTTTATTTACCTAAATTTAATCTGTTACAAAGAGCGTGCTTATGGTGAGGTTTTCCATACGTTTTTTAGGTCTTTTACTACTGATGTCGGCGGTGATAACTGCCTGCCAGAAAGATGAAAACGTAGGCCAGGCCACCACCCAAACAACTGATTCAACCAATGTAAGCGCCCTACCCGCGGCGGGTAATTTCCTTGCCAGCAAAGGCACCCTGACCGTCAAATTAAAAGACTCTACTTATACATTCAACGCCGAGCAGGATTCTATTGCCTTTGTAAACATTGACATAGATGGTGAGCAATACTATGGCCTTACAGCTATCAACAAGGCACATACAGTGAGCTTTGGCATCAGTTCATCGGGCGCACCTATTGACGATGAAGCCAGCAATATTTCAGGAGCCCAGTTTTTACTAAAAGGGGCCGGAAAAAAGAACCTGGAGTACACACTGATTCAAAGTGAGCAGCCACAGAAAACAGGCACAATATCCATCGAAAAATACAACCAGGAGCTTACCCTTGCCAAAGGCACTTTTCATACCATGCTATCTACCGACACCAAGGTAAACTCACCCAAATACCAGGTGGATGGCAGCTTTGAGTTGAAAATACAATAAAGCAATTTTAGGTTTACGATTTTAGATTTATGATTGGTGAAGGCTAACCTAACTCTGGTTTAAGTCTCCTGACTTAAATCTAAAATGCTTGAAGGACTCTGTCCGGCATTTGAAGCAGGAACAAACTCTTTTCCCCAGAATAAAAATCAAGTACACATACCCGGACAGAGTTCTCCATTTTCATGGTAGATTTAAGTCGCCCTGCGGAAGACTTAAACCAGTAAAGGTTTTCCTAATGACTAATAACTAACCTACTCCCCTTCCAACACCGTCACAATAGCTGTTTGTATAGTTGGGTCATTAAAATCGGGCGCAGCATGGCCACGGTCGCTGTCAAGAAGCAATAGTTTTGCGGGTAATAGTTTTGAAAACTCTATGGCCGGTATTGGGTTCACTGTATGATCCTGTTTTGAGCTGATGATCAGCATTTTTGCCTTCACATGATTGGCCGCTTCCTTCATAGATCCTCTGTATGGTTTGGATATATCGTGACCAATTACAGCTATAGCCTGGTACAAGTAATCGTTCCAGTCGCGGTTTTTGGTGGTTTGCACCTTTTTCATCCATACCGCAAAGCTATCGCGCGACATGGTTTTTACCTTATATTCAGGTGTTGTTGACCCAAACTCCGACAACATAGCAGCAGTTGGTATTATCGGGTTCACTTTATAATTACCGTGGTTGAAGCCCGGATCTCCCTCTATCACCTTACGGTAAATATTATAGCCCATCAAGTCATAACTGCCTGGCCGCGGACTGCCTACTATAGGTATCAACACATCCATAAAATTAGGGTGACTGACCGCCCATTGAAAAGTTTGTATGCCACCCATAGATATCCCCATTACCGCATGCAAGTGAACAATGCCCATCTTGCTCACTAACACCCTGTATTGGCTCTCCACCATATCCCTGATGCTGAAATGCGGAAATCTTGGCCCATGCTGCCCCACACTGTTTGAGGGTGAGGATGAAACACCATCGCCCAGGGCATCCACAATGATCAGACAATATTTTGTAGTATCAATGGCCTTCCACGGGTCGGTATATTCCACATCTTTTGCCGTACCACCATACCAGCTCGGGAACAGGATACTGTTATTTTTAGCGCTGTTCATTTTCCCGTAAATACGGTAACCAATTCGGCAGTTTTTTATTATTTGCCCCGATTCTAATTTAAAATCGCCCAGTGTAGCATACTGTTGTCTGTCGCGTGCTTTTTGGGCATAGCAAATACAGAAGCCTGTGAGGCACAAAAAGGTAAGGATGAAGCTTCTCATAAACAGATTCAGGGCTCTAAATTATCCAATTCGTCAATATGTATCAGCAGATCCTGGTGAAAGGTATCGCGCTTAAAACCATCAGGCGTGTAATAAACCACATTCACATATTCATCGCTTTCTATAAAGCCACCTTTTCCATCACTATCCACCACATAACCCTCCACGGCCATCTTCGGGCCATCTGCAATCATCACCACTATATCACCTAAAATGAATTTCTTCTCCATAATGGTAAATATATTAAGCCTGCAACATATTTCATAAAAGCCGGTATTTTTGAGGCATAATGAAAACCCTCGACGATCTCCTCCTCCTAGGCGCCCCACGCTTATACCAGGTATGCGACCCGGTTTTGCCGGAGGAACTTCCGCTCTCTACCGCAAGTGGCAAAGAGGGGAAGAAGAAAATAAAAAAGCCCCCTCTTTACGCGAAGCGAAGAGAGGGTGGTTGAGCGTAGCAATGACCGGGTGAGTCCTCTACGCTATACAATCAGCTCAATGCTATCCTATGCACCAGGTATACAAAATCATCCAACTGCATGGGTTTAGCTACATAACCATCGGCACAGCCGCATTTTGATATCTCGTCAACCGTCTTGGTAGGTGAATACAGAATAATGGGTATACGCCCGGTTTGATCATTGGCTTTTAGTTTGGCACACAGCTCATTGCCCTGGGTATTGCCCAATTGGTCGCCCACTACTACAATATGCGGCCTGATGCGGCTTATATCTTCAATAGCAGTTTCCTTTTTGCATCTAAACACTTCGTACCCACTGTTCTCAAACGTAAAGGCCGACATTTCGCGGGCATCGCTATCCTCTTCAACTATGGCTAATTTTTTCACTTTTTTATAGATTGGTGAATGCTAATTTATAGAATTAAATGGAATTTGCATAGTCAACAAATCAGGTATCCGGCTTGTTTCCTTCGCCAAAAATCCGACTGCTTTTGCTTTATAAAACCTGCTGATTTTCAAAAAATTATGTTGTAAAATCAGCCGGAATTTTATTTATTTTTATTCTTCCATTATAAACCATCCCTACACTAAACACTTAAACAAACACATCATGACAAAGTACCTGATTAAAGCCTCTTACACACCCGAGGGTGTAAAGGGGATGCTTCGCACCGGCGGCACCGCACGGCGACAGGCGGTTGAGAAAACGGTTAGCGAAGTGGGCGGCAAGCTTGAGGCATTTTATTTTGCATTTGGCGATGCCGATGCGTACGTGGTCGTATCACTGCCCGATAACATAACAGCCGCAGCATTGGCACTAACTATCAACACAACGGCCCTGGTATCGGTTAGCACCACCGTTTTACTCGATCCCGAAGATGTTGACGAAGCAGTGAAGAAGTCGGTACATTACAGAGCACCAGGCAGTTGACCTGGCCATTAACATCTCCCCTTATTTTAAGCGGGAGATGTTTTTGTACCATTGCTAGGGGCACACTTTAACGCACATCATATTAGTTACTGATTTTTAGCTATTAATGTAACTTATCTAACACTGCAACGTAAAAGATAGTTAACCTTTAGCAATTTACTATTGATATGAGAAAGACCCTTCTCACGTTTTGTTTTATCATTCCAACACTTTTCGTATTCGGACAATCGGCTCATTTTGGCTTTAAGGCCGGCGCAAATTATTCCACTCAAGCTGTTAACAACCTCGGCACAACTGTAAAAAGCAACTACCTGTTGGGTTTTCACGCAGGTGCCATATTTGATATTGATTTTGATGATTTCTCGATTCAACCAGGCGCATTCTACAGTACTAAAGGGTATAAATATAACCAGGCGCTGTCAAATGGCAGCCAGACTGTTCAAAAACCTATTGTAGGCACTATACAACTAAACTATCTGGAAATCCCTATAAATGTATTGTACAAGGTTGAAGTGAGCCGGAAAGTTAAGGCCTATTTTGGTGGTGGCGGATATGTGGATTATGGACTATCAGGTACTTATATTGTACAGGATCAGAGAAGCGATGTATCGTTCACAAAAGCTATTGAAGGTTATCAGTATAAGAACCCCGATTATGGCATTGACGCAGTTATCGGTACACAATTATCAAAAAATGTAATAATCGATGCCAATTACAGTTTTGGATTGAATAACCTCTCTTATTATCAGGGTTCGGCCGTACATAACAGGTCTATCGGGCTTTCTGTCGGCTATTTATTTTAACCTGTCAGCTGCCTTTCGTTATAATACTTTCAACCACAGATACATTTACCGGAGTAAGGCTGCTGCTACCAAGTAGTTTGGCGGTGAAAAAGAAAAGCCATACCAGCCGGGTGCCAATGATCATGCGTTCAAATATGCCGGTGAAGCCATCCCGATGACCAATTGATTGAGTAAATAAGATACACAACACAATCATCAGCACCACACTCAGAATGGTGTATATTGCCCACCGCTGCCACTCCGGATTAGTCGTAAAGCGACGCGCGAGTAAAAGAAAACTGGTTATAAGTGAAATAAAAGTGACGTCCTCTGCATACAACTGTATTTGAGGGTCAAGAGACAAACCGAGTATAATACAGCCCAGCCCTGTAATTATATGGCAAAATGGTATTAGCACTATCCCAAAGCCACTTCCCATTTCTTGGTACAATCCAATGGCAAACAGGCTAATAAACAAGCCCGATATGATATAATTTGCAGATTGGATCCATCCATAAGGCTGTAGTTGCAACCCACTTATCGATTCATGTATCATGAAGTAGTTGGGCGATATCACCCCAAAGCAAAAATATACCGTAGTAAATAATACGGCGCCTATTATACCAGAACATAGTAATGCGGTTTGCAAATTATTTCGCGGCGTAGTTAGGCGGGAGCCGGCGTCGGGTTCACTCATAGTTAAAATGTTTTTAAGGCAGGCTTTAGCATTTAAAGTCAGTAACCGTTGCTAAAATACTCATTTTAACCTAAAAGAAATGCCAAACCGGCGTAATTACAACCAGCAGCTTTAAATGACTGAGTTTAACGTGCCTTAATTACAAAAATATAGGGGGACTTTTACCCATTCGGTCGCCCGGGGCGTCCGTTTACCAGGTTTGAAGGGGCCTGTCAGGCTACCTGGCGGCTGTGGTCTGCTGTGTCATGCTGCCACGCATCCACAATCTGCAATTTCTGATCAAGCTCGGCCATGCATTTGCGGGTAAAATAATCGCAGCAGCAGCGAAGCATGATCTTCCCATTTTCAAATCTAACCAGCGGCCTGATGTTATGCAGAGGACAGGTCTGGGTTTCAAGGTCAAGTTTTATGGTAGAGTAATTCATAATAAAGTTCATGTAACAGACGCGTTATAAAATTACTGTCATTTATTGTTTTTGCTCCTGCCTAATTCTCAACATTGTGTTGATATACTGGCGATTGCCAGCTTTATCTGCAGCCTGCAGCTCATTTATCAACAGATCATCCTCCCACTTGCCCAGTATAGTTTCAAACACCAGGCCTTTTAGTTTGGTTTCTAATTTGGAAATATATTGTCGTGTAAGTAAATCACAACAGCATCGTATTGTAAAACGGTCACTATCAATGCTCAACGATGGATGTGTCCGGTGCACCGGACAAACCTGGCTTTTTATTACTAGTCCCTGCTTCCTATTTTCCATATCACTGCTAAGAAATATTCATACTAATTCTGCCGCATTGGGGCCGATGACGTAAAATTACACACAACAGAGGGCATAAATGTTGGTGTAAACACGGTAATTCATTGCGGTTTTTACGTAATATCAATTACAGTTTGACGAAGTAAAAACCGGTTATCCCCCAAAATAACAATAGCCAGGCCTCGCGCCCAGCTACTGTTATCTAATTAATTTAACTACAATAATAATGATGCAAGTTTTATGCCAATTTCTTTTATTAATAAAAATAATTAATTAAAAGATAATTAATCTTGCAAAACCCAGTAAGGGTATTCTTTATTCAGCATAAATAAACCTTTGGCTTCATTAGCACACTCTTCATGAAACTCCGCACAGCAACTACTTATCTGAAGCTCATTTCCCAATATTTCCACAACAGGGTGCACATCATGTACAGGGCATACCATACCTTCAATGATTGATTTGACAACTTCGGCAGATTCCATAGGATTAGCAATTGATTAATTATAAAACCATAAATATTAACCTATGTTTAAAATACTTTCAATAAATCAGTATTAAGCTGTCGCTCAACGAGTTATTTTTCATTTTCAATTACACTGATTTTTGGGAAAAGAATAAATTCAATTAGAGGAAGGCGCTGAAAGCTTTGGGAACGTTACTGTCCTGTTTTTGAAGGGCATTGCTTACCCTTGAAATTAACGAGAGTAAAATTAGCCAAATTTTACTCTCGTTCGGTATTCTGCTTAAACTACTCAACCACTTAACTTACCTCAGTTAACTACTTCACGCTCGTTAAATGATCAATGCGCACAATGGTGGTAATATCATTCGCCAGTCTGTGAAGCGGGTCATATTCACTCTTGAACTGATCTCGTTTAGCCTTCCTTGCTTCGCGGTTCTTATAATAATCCAGTAACGATTTATCGGGCAGCACCACCATGTAGGTGTTGGCAGGATACCCATCTGTACATCTGAACACGATCGAATTATACTTAATGCCGTGACTGGCATCCAGTAAGCCCTGCTTTCTCATACCGGCTTCAAAATCTTTTACTTTGTCGGCCTGAACGGATATCATCACTAATTTCCGGAAAGGATAATTATCCCTGTTATACCCTGGTTCCTGGAACGTTATCGAATCTACCCGCATCCAGATAGAACGCATTACCGGGCCATTAATATTTTCCCTGTTTTCTTTACCAACAACGGGGTTTTCGGCATTAAACTTATCCTGGTTTTTTACACGGCGGGCTATGTACGCACCAAGGTTGTCGGAACCCTTAAATAAAACTGAGCCATATACCCGGCCAGATTCAGAAGTATGAGCTATTCGGCCCATTTCAATATCGGCATCGGCCTTAAGCCACCAGGCTTTTACAGTAGGGTAATTCTTTTCATAAACGCTCTCATCGTGAACGCGGTACTCAAGCGATGTCATCCATACAGTAGTGTCTTTTTGCGCCAGGGCACGCTTGCCGGCAAATAGAAATATACACAGTAACAGTGTACATAGATACAAGGGTTGCTTTTTCATAACTCATTAATTTAGGGTGAAAATTGGTAATTAAATTTATACCTAAATTATTGATAATAAGAAAATTGTAAATTTTTTAATCAACAATACAGACAGTCGCTAAAATGTATTATTCCTGTTACATTACTTAACTTCACCGAAATAAAAATGCAGGAAAATTGGAAAAATAGCTATGAATTAAAAGATTTTCGTTTCAACGAAAGACGATCAATCGTCAGTGGTTAATGGTGAGTAGTGAGTAATAATGACTGGCGTAGAGGCGCGATGCATCGCGTCTTTGGTTACTCTAAATCATATTGTTTCTGCACGTACTGAAGCAATATTGTTGAGCTCTCTTTCAGGCCTTTATAATCCCTTACGAGTTCAGCGCTTACCACTTTGGTCAGTGCCATATCTGCGCTCAATTGCGTAAGGTCAGCCTGTGTAAGATTGCGTTTTTGCGCATCGGGCAATGGTTTATGATCAAAAGCAGCATTGAAATTAGCGGGTGTGAAATGCTGGCGCAGAAAAGGATCAAGCACGGTGCGCTGGTATTGCAGATAAATATCCTGAACAGTTTGAGCCAATGCAGTTCCTCCCTCATATTCCGCAATAATAGTTGAAATAATTTCGGGGCGAGATAACGGGAGGTGAGTAACGTGCTAATTGTATCATGTGACCGGCAATAAAGATTATTGCTTTAAATATATTCAAAACATAGCAATGTATTACGGTAGCTGCTATTTATCTGCTTGTTTTTTAAATAATTGCTATATTTAATTGAACGATCCTATTTTTTACTTGAGCCCCTAGCGTTATGAAAAAACTCCTGATCGCCCTTCTGCTCATCTCTAATGCAGCTTTGGCCCAGAAAATGGCCCAAACAGGAATAATTTACAAGAAACATCCTGATATTGAGGTGATGAGAAAGCTTGCTACCCTTTATGAAAAAGGTGATGCCGATGGTATGGCTAAGTTTTACGACGAAAAAGTGCAGTTTATTGGCATGGGCCGATATGTGGTTGGCGTCCCATCCAAAAACCGCACGCTAGCCGAAGCTAAGGACGGATGGAAAAATGTTATAGACCATTGGGACGATCTGAAAATGACCGAAACGCAGCCGCCTGTTGCCTTACAATACAGTAACGGACCGCTGGTGGTGCATTCGTGGTGGCTAATATCGTTGACGAATAAAAAGACCCGGAAGAAAGCAATAGTAGATATGGTTTTATTTGATGAGTTTAACAGGGAAGGTAAGATCATCAGTCAGCGGCAATATTATGATCCCAACCAATTGATCGATGCGGCGAAGTGAGGGTGGTCATTAGTTATTAGTTATTGGTAGGTTGACCTATATATCTAAGTTCGAACTCAACAAATACAGAATGTGTATATTGGTATTTACCTAAAATAACATGCACAAACTGACACAGCTTACCAAAGAATATCCAGGCACTTTAGTTACCTTTTTACTTTACATTCTGATGTGGTCATTTATAGCTATGCAGCTTTTTGATATGCATCAACATCCATCTTCTTACAGCCATAGCCAAATGGCTTCGTATATTTCTTTCTTTGGCTTTTTATTAGCTTTGATATACTTGATTTGTCTAATAATAGCCACTTTACGATCCAAACAGAATAAGCGCTTTTACTCCACCTTGACTGTCCTTGCCAGTATTCCAATTCTTGTGGTCATAAGCATTGTTATTATCGAAATTAAATAGGAAAAACTGAGCTTTCCACTAATGACTACTGACCAATGACTAATGAAATAATTATTATTCCTCTATCTTACTCGTCATCCAAACAATCAGCAGTCCCAGTGTTGCAATGAGCGAAAATGCCCAGCGCAAATTAGCAGCCTGAGCTACAAAACCCACCAAAGGCGGTACCAAAAGAAATCCTAAATAACCTACAGTGGATACGGCTGCTATTGCAGGACCACCGCTCATTGACTTTGATTTTGCGGCTACGCCAAACACCAGCGGTACCATGCACGATACACCTAGTCCGACCAGCCCATAGCCTACAATTGTTGGAATAACGTACGGAAACGCTATGGCTACAGTAAAGCCGCTTACAATCAGCACGCCGCTATATTGCAATACCATTTTGATGCCTTTCCTGTTAACGATGTGATCGCCTGCAAAGCGCCCGGTGGTAACTGCTATCATGAACACCACAAATGCCGCCGTAGCCACCACTTTTGTGGCATGCACTGCTTTGAATATGTAAATACCGCTCCAATCGTACATCACATTTTCACAGGCCATGGACGAGAAACAGATCAGAGCAAATTTGAGCAGTTCTTTATCAGGCAATGAGAAGATTGGTTTACGCTCCGGCGGTTCGGGCTTTTCGTGCAGGGTATTGGGCCATGCCAAAAAGGCGATAATGCAAAGCGTAATGCTTACCACCAGTAAATGCCAGGTGGGCGGCACTTTAAAATAAGCCATCACCAGGCTGAACACAGACCCCGAAAGTCCCGCAAAACTCCAGATGCCGTGAAAAGTGGTGATAATAGATTTTTTATACAGCTTTTGCACCCCAACCGACTGTGTGTTAATGCTGAGGTTGAGGATATTGCGTGATGAGCCAAAGAAAAATAAAATGGCGATAAACTGCCAATATTCGGTAGTAAAACCCAGCAGACCCAACATGAGGTTAAAAGCCACAGCACCCACCAGCATAATGCGACTGCTGCTAAACAGGCTAAGCATTCGCCCGGTAATGGGCATAGTGATCATCAGTCCGGCGGGAAGGGCCAGCAAGGCCCAGCCCAGGAAAGCCTCGTTAAGGTGCAGCGATTGCTGGATGTAAACAATGCGCGATGTCCAGGTGGTATATCCAAACCCCGACACAAAGAAGAACAGCGCATTGGCTATACGTATTTGCCGGGGAGTTTTAGTGAGGGCGGTCGCGGTATCCACGTTGCTAAATTAGGAGAAAATTAATAGCCAGGGGCAATTGTTTTTTATTGATTTAAATTACCGTCAGCAAGCCACTTTTTGTAAAAAGAAGCAATTTGCTTACTTTCATAAAATGGACACCCCAACCCCCACATACCCCAACAAACCCAGTAACATCACTCTTTTCACCGGCATAGCTATAACACTTTTATGGCTTATTTTCTTTGATTTCTGGCTTGGGCATATGCAGATAGCTTATTACGACAAGCTGTTCTACTCCCGTTTTATATACTGGGGATTGGCACTGATCCTGCTGTTTTATAGTTTAAAAGTGGAGCGTCAGCCCTTGCTTTGGAAAGAGGAGAACAATACCATTGGCTTCTTCCTGCTTTCGGTGCTGGCGTTGTACGTTTTAAGCATCACCGCAGCGATTATATCGGCAATTCCGGCACTTTTTGGCGAACACGAAAATAACGCCATGATGAAAAAGATAATCGCAATGATCACCGGGCACCAGGCAATGATATTTTTTATTGCCCTTACCGCGGGTGTAACCGAGGAGCTCATTTTCAGGGGATATTTGCTTACACGCCTGTCGCAATTGTTAAAAAATAATGTTGCGGCTGTACTTGTGTCGTCGTTATTGTTTGCCGCCCTGCATTATAGATATGGCAGCCTGCGTGAGCTGATATTTACTTTCCTTATTGGCGTTTTATTCAGCAATTATTACATCAGGTACCGCAACTTAAAAGCCATTATCGTAACACATTTTTTGATTGATTATATCAATATGAATATTGCTACGCATCTGAAATTGAAATAAAAATCCCCTCACTTTACAAGCTTAGGGTAACAACCAGAAACGCCAACCATTCCAATACAAATTATATTGAACCCAAAACGTTTTGAATTCTTTAATTGAGGGTAACCGATGCATTAACCCATAATGCTCATATACTTTTTTGTCGCTAAATTGAGTCCACTTCCCTGATGATAGTTGGTAATCGTAATACACTCCATTTGATGCCATATGTAAATGGTCACTACGAACCAAAAAACTATCCACGGGAATTTGGGTTCCTGACTTTAGGTTGAAATAGGCATAACCGTCACTGGCATTCATCTCTCTCCAATGTCCTAAAGGTATTTGAGATTCATCCCCCAATCCATGCTCTCCGTAATAAGTAAATGAAAAAGCAAATAATGTACCCGCCATTAAAAAATACATTCTCCGATATAGGCTCAGTTTAGGTTTTCTGACGCTGAAAATTATAGTCAACACTAAAACCAGAGCCCATAATATGGCAGAATACACTGCAGCCTGAATAGCTATCTTAAATAGGTCAGAGAAAAAATGAAATAATGCAAACATCATTTTTAAGGCTTAGAGGTAAATTCACACATGGCTCATCTTACTGGTCATCATTTCCTGCAATATGGCTATTACCAGCATAGCAAGCAACGACGCTACCCATCCAAAAAGCACCAATGAGCCCAGCTTCGAAATATGGTCTTCGGTGTTTTGTAATGAGCGGCCGGCAACAACCACATACCCTTTATTTGTCCCCATCATTACTGTAGCTTGCCTCACACCTGCCCGTGGTTGCCAGGTAACAGCGTTTGCACCATTGCTCCGTGCTTCATTAAGCGTTCCAGCAGGTGGCTTAGGCATTCGCCCGTCCAGTGTAATATTATTGCCAACCATCTTTCCATTAACATCATAAATAAGTACGTAGGGCGAAAGCGTAGTGGCAATATCCAATGTTTGTGTTCCCGCAAGCGATTTCGGGTCAGTGCCCTTGTTAATGGCATTTACAGCATCCTGTGCCAGCTGATATTGCGGATCGTTGGCTGATTGCCTGAAGTTTTGTTGTGCAACTACATATACCAGCATGCTAATCAGGCTTATAACTGCTGCGTAGCCCAACCAACTTTTCGAGATAATGAGATACTTGTTCATGATAATTAGTGAATGACTGAATTAGCGAATGAGTGAATTGTTAAATAAATGATTTATCTAATTAAAAGTACTTTGTTATTCAAAGTTAGAAATAAAAATCACTTTTCAAATAATAAAATTTGAGCCTTAATAGCTTTTAATGGGATTGGCAGTCAAAAACCTATAAAAACAAGAAAAGCCTTTAAAAAAGGCTTTCTTCTAAAAAAACTACTTGGAAATGATACCTGCTTTGTGCCCAATTTCACGCCACAGGACTTTGCTGTTATGTTTGGTAAGATTATTAAGCTGCTTCTGTAAATTGCGAATTAGCGTAATTGTAATTCGGAATTGTTTTACCGCATTTGTTGCATGTGCACTTAGTGCCGTTATCGTGCCAATCGTGTGCACACGGTGTTTTTGCATTAAGCTTCGCCGTGACTAATCCTATCACTGCTACTAAGACGATAAAAGAAATTATGTAAATCATGGTATTAGTTGTTTATGTTTTTCGTTTTAATACAGACAAAAGTCAGACCAACCGGTTTTGAACTTAAAATGCAGTTTTAGGGTGTATAGAATTGTGGAAAGTGAATATTTTATTCCCCATTTGGTACTCTTTCGCCCCAATCTGTGTATATCAAACTGTGCCCAAAATGCGCATTTTCGGCATTTTTTTGAGGAAAAGCAGTGTGGTGCCCCAAAGTTTAGGACAGTGTGATTTAAATTCTGGTCAACTGGCTGCGACCTGCTGCAAAAAGCCCTTTCATGTAGCTCACAATTTAGCCCATATGCGTTAAAGCTATATTATATTATGATAAATTTTTTAGCACCAGGCATTTTCATTGTGCCTGGTCTATAGCCCATTACCGGTTGGCTATAACCTCCCCATAATTATTTTTATTGACGATTTGTTATTTTTACCACTATGATCATCCGCCTTGCCATATTGGGCGACATCCCTGGCATTATGCAATTAATAGCCGAAGTAGTTCCTGCAATGAATGCTGCCGGTAATTTTCAGTGGGACAGCACCTACCCCAACGCCGCTGTATTTGAAAAAGATATTGAGCTGCGTCAGCTTTGGGTTGCTGACGCTGATGGCGACATTGCCGGCGTATCGGCCATTACAACCGATCAGGAAGCCGAATATGCGCAAGTAGGCTGGGATTTGAACGAAACGGCTATCGTAACACACCGCCTGGCCGTAAGTACCCGTTACCGCGGGCAGGGCATAGCAGCCAAACTGATGCAGCAAGCCGAAGCCGAGGCCACCAGGCGTGGTATAAAAACCCTTCGTATTGATACTAATACCAGCAATAAAGCTACTCAGCAATTATTTCCCAAATTGGGGTATCAATACGCTGGTGAGATCGGCTTGGGCTTCCGGCCAAACTTGCGATTTTATTGCTATGAAAAAAGGCTGGACAAACAACCTGGTTAATTATTGGTTACCCACCAGGCTATTTATTAGGTAATTTTTTTGTTACTCACTATTCAATTGACACACAATAAGATATAATTTATGATTATTCGGGCACGATTTTGCGCGTTTTTATGAGCAATTTACATCTCACTGATAATCAATAGAAAAGGCTTCCTAAAAATAGAAATATCCCTTAAAGCAATAAACGCCATCAATCGGTTAACAAGGCCTTATTTTAATTCCTATTGGTTAATTAAAATTGCACAATAATTAATTTTGACTATATTTGTATATCCCCTGCTTCCCCTTGCTTTTTTAAGTTTTAGTTACGTATATTTATTCCCCCTGACTATGGCGAATAACCTTTACCAATTCATAATCAACTACTTCAGCGTGGGCACCTGGATGCAAACCCTCATTTTTTATTTTGTGTTGTTTGCCCTGGTACATATTATCCTCGTTCAGTTAGATCTGTCTGTTATCAAATGGGGTGGCCGCAGGTCGTCGCTCGACTAATATTCCCCTCTTTTATAATCTTTCACCTGGGTTTGGGTTGACAGCTCAACGCTTCATTTTGATCTGTATTTTTTAATCCCGAACATTACAATGCGGAATTAATTGATTAAACTTGGGTAAGCAAACCTTTACCCATTTGAAAAGAATATTACTTGCCGCAGCTCTTGTGATTCCTTTGTTTATAGGCGCACAAACCAAACAGGATCCGTTTAGTTATAAAGCCGAAGACCGTTACCTCTACTATGGCGATGTGGTAAAAGTGGATACATCGTTCACTCTGTCCGATCTGTATAAGGATGCCAGGCTATTTGTTACCAAGTTGGCTTTGGTAAACACCAAAATCACTACCGATGACGCTACCGGCGGCACAGTAATAGCCGATATTGAAGAACCCGGAACCTATAAAACCCAAACCGGTATAGACGACCAGCCCATGACGTTAAAATACACCATTAAAATTGAGATGAAGAAGGGTCGTTACCGCTTCACTATCGATAATATCGTGGTGAGTTACGAAGATGATAATAAAACCAGCTCGCATGCTTTGTATGATCTGAACAAAGAAAAAGGCGGAGGTATTATAGGTGTGGGTAAAGAGAAGCGCGTGCTGAAAGCCATGGATGCTTCATTTTTAAAGAAGATCGATCTGCTGACAGCCACCATGAGCAAACGCTCGGACGATTTCTGAGTTATACACTGCCTGGTTATCTTTCCTTCCAGACAAGCCCTTGAATTTCATTGTTGTAACAGTTAATACCTGTCAACAAAAGTGGATAAATTGACCAATTTTGGCACTTTTATTTAACTTTAAATCAAAACGCTTGCCATCTCATTTACATAACTTTACGCGTGTAAACCAAAAACAGATTAATTATGAAAAACTTAATTTTAGTGCATGGTTTTTGGGCAGATTCATCATGTTATTCTGCCATTATCCCGGTTTTACAACGGGCCGGTTACAACGTATTGGCACCGCAAATGCCTTTATCATCTGTTGCTGATGACGTTGCAGCCGTAAAAAGAGCGCTCGACACAATTGAGGGCGATTGTTTACTGATTGGCCACTCATATGGTGGCGTGGTTCTTACTCACGCAGGAGTGCATCCTAATGTAAAAGGATTACTTTACCTTGCTGCATTTGCACCTGACCGCGGAGAAACAATGAACGATTTGCTGGGCATGAATCCTCCTACTGCAGCAGCCCCTTTTTTTGATGTAAAAGAGGGCTATGTGTGGTTAAGGCAGGAAGGTTTCCGCACAGCTTTTGCACAGGACCTGCCAACTGAACAAGCAGACGTGTTGTGCGCCGTACAAAAAGTACCTAACGGAGCCATTTTTGGAACCCCAGCTACTGAAGCCGCCTGGAGAGACAAAAGATCGTGGTTTATAATTTCAAACGAGGATAAAACCATTGATCCTAACCTGCAACGTTTTGAAGCCGAACGGATGCATGCCACCGTGCATGAAGTTACGGCAAGTCATCTTGCCATGATATCGCAGCCTTCGGCAGTTGTTAAGTTTATTGAAGCCGCCGCCGAAGATCTTCTTGAACGACAGTTTGCTTATGTTTAAAACTGCGAGCACTTATTTTCGCCTTATCAGGGCGTCAATAAAAACAAAAGCCCGGTAGCATACACTACCGGGCTTTGCGTTAAAAAAGGCAATTACTTCTGTGGCTTTTTCAAGGTGTCTTTTTTCACTGTGTCGCGTTTCATTTTATGCTTCTTGGTGGTATCCTGTTGCATAGTTGGATGCGCCGACACGGCAATAGCTCCGAATGTGAATGCTGATAATAACAGCGCTGCAAATAACTTTTTCATAGTTTTTAAAATTGAATTTTTGGTTAATCAATAAGACAATTAAATAGAGCAACGCCATTTGTAACAAGATTGTTTAAATTAATTTTATTTATTTTAATGAAACATTTGTTCCAACATCAATACTGGCAGTTAAAAAACCACTTTCACAGCTGCGTTACCGGCAACACGCGAAAATAATTAACAATAACTTTTTGATTATTTAACCAGGCTTGGGTCAAATCATATTACCCTGGTTTAAGAGTTAGCGCAGCGCTCTTAAATCTAAAAAGGAAAGAAGTGTTGACACGAAAACTTATTTCTACTTATAGCCTTTTACAAAAATCTCATAAAAAACCAATACGCATACCGCCGCTCCGGCAAGCCAGTAAGTAGCTTTTACAGATTCGTCCTTACGCTGCAGCTCTACTTCTAACAAGGATAAAGGTTCAACTTGCCTGTTTTCTTCTTTCAGCAACTTTACACCTTTGCTTGAAAGCATGCACAAATCGTCTGGGGTTACCGTCACCAGCTCGTTCCAGCGACAATATTTGATCATTCTCCTATAGGGCGAATTTTCCTTATTAATGGGGAACGCTTCGTAATATTTTACCAGTTGCAGAAACCGGATCACTTCATCTTTACTCATAATTGCTTGGTCTAGACTGGACGTGAATTTACATAGACCTACCAATCTATAACTATTTAGATATCAACATTTCCACATTTGTTAACTAAAGTTGATTTGGCGTACAGTTAACCGGTGATTAGTGACCGGCTATCAGTTATTTTTTAGCAATAGTTTTCTTTGGCCCTAAAATTGTCTAATCTCCATATATTGCATTTAGAACTTAAAATCCTAACCGTTTCAGGGTTGCATTATTCAACCCGGGAGCCATCACATTCACAATGAATAAACTAAACCGGCCAGCATTCACCCCGTTTGTATTTGCAATCAGGATCCTATGTATTTTACTATTAGCGGCCTCTTCACAAAACCTCTTTGCACAGTCTCCCAGCATTATTTACGGCAGCGGGAACAACGTAAAAGTAACCGGGACCATTCCATTCACTATAAGTCCTAAAAACAGCGGCGGAGCAGTGCCCGCCACAATATACGGCCAGGTAACCACTTTTGCAGGAAGCCCCACCGGCGTACCCGGATTTGTGAACGGCATGGGCACTACAGCACTGTTTAATAACTCGCAGGACATGGTTAAAGATGCTGCAGGCAACTTATACGTTGCCGACGCAAGTAACAATGCTATACGCAAAATAACCCCCGACGGCATGGTTAGCACCGTTGCCGGCAACCCTCAAGGCATAGCCGGCTATGGCGACGGGCAGGATACTACCGCATTTTTTAATTACCCCGACGGGCTGGCTATTGATTCAGCAGGCAATTTATTTGTAGGGGACCTTTATAATTCAGCGATTCGAAAAATAACGCCATCGGGTATGGTGAGTACAGTTTACCAGAACCTTACGGAAACGTTCGACCCGCAAACCTTGTTTTTTGACAAGGCAGGTAATTTAATCTTCGCCCTGCAATACGGGTACCAGATCGTAAAGCTTTCGCCTTCGGGTGTACTAACAACTATTGCAGGCACCAACAATGTTCCGGGATATGCAGATGGTGTAGGAGCAGCTGCGCTTTTTGACAGCCCAACCGACTCAAGGATGGACGCTTCGGGCAATCTGATCATCGCTGATGCCCTCAATAACGAGATACGAAAAATAGCGCCCGACGGCACGGTGACCACCATTGCAGGTAAGTATAACGATCCCGTACTATATGCCAACGGCCACGATACCACTGCCCGTTTTAATTTCCCTACTGGTGTCGAAATATCCCAAAGCGGGGTTATTTATATTGTGGACCTTTTGAACAACGATATCCGGAAGATGATGCCTGACGGAACAGTGTCGTTGGTCGCAGGCAGCCCAACACAAGCAGCGGGTAATGCAGACGGAATATTTACAGCTGCACAATTTGATGAACCTTGCTACATGCGCATAGACAAAACAGGCGTAGGTTATATTGCTGAATGGGGCCTGGGAGGCGCCAGTCGTATAAGGAAAATTATGCTGACAGGCTATACATTAAGTGGCGCGCTTCCACCGGGATTAACCTTTGATCAAACTACAGGTATTATTAGCGGAACAGTTACCGCTCCGTTTACCACACAAACCGACACCATTACAGCTTACAATGTAGCTGGTTTTTCCACAGCGGTTGTTACGCTTACTTATCAACCTGTCTCAACAGTTGCAACGCTGATCAACCTGGTGCCAAGCGCAGGCACTTTGGACCCAGCATTTGTAAGCACCACCACTAGTTATGTAGATAGCGTATCAAACACCACAAGGCAGATCACCCTTACCCCTACTGTTACCGATAGCACCGCCACAGTAACCGTGAACGGAAAACCAGTTGTAAGCGGCACGCCTTCAGATCAAATACCATTGGTTGTGGGATCAAACATAATCACTACAATAGTTACTGCTCAGGATGGCGTTACAACAGATACTTACACTGTCAATGTGGTAAGGGCACCCAGTTCAGATGCAAGTCTGATCAATCTCACTGTCAGCCAGGGACATTTATCCCCTGCGTTTAACGGCAGTATTATGGCTTATGCGGATACGGTGTCCAATTCGGTCACAAGCATTACAGCAACACCAACAGTATCAGACGGCACGGCAACGATAACTGTAAATGGCATTCCGGTAGTAAGTGGTACCCCATCGGATGCTCTGCCACTTGCTGTGGGCAGCAATACCATTACGGTAGCGGTTAAAGCGCAGGATGGTGTAACCATCGATACCTATACCGTAGTAGTTTACCGGGGAGAAGCACAAGCCGACATCAATTGCAACAACGTGCTTACACCCAATGGCGACGGAAAAAATGATTACTGGGTGATAAAGGACATAGAGCTCTACCCTCAAAATAATGTGATCATTTTTGACAAGGGCGGCAGATTGATCTACTCAAAAAAGAGTTACAACAATGAATGGGACGGCACACTGAACGGTCATCCGTTAGCAGAAGGCACATACTATTTCGTGGTCGACCTTGGGCCTAATCTCCGGAAGTTTAAAGGTTCTATCAGCATCCTCAGGAATTAACTGCGTCAGGTTTAACTATTGAATTACGAAAAAGAATGACCACTATCATAAAATACGGCAAGTCAGTTAAGAAACCAATGCGGCACATGTACATCTTTTTGATGGTAACTGCTCTGACACTAATTACTACCTGTTGCAAAGCGCAGCTTAACCCCTACCAGTCTATCTATTATCAAAACAGGTACCTGAATAATCCGTCAGTAGCCGGACTGAATAAGGGCCTGAACATCAACCTGGGCTATATGCAGCAATGGAGCTCGTTTCCGGGCGCACCAAAATCACAATCGCTTACTGCAGATTACCAGGCGACTGAGAAGGTAGGCTTAGGACTAAATATAAGCGACAATCAATCGGGTATTTTCCGTCAAACCCGCATTATGGCAAGCTATGCTTATCACTTGCCTTTAGGCGATCAGAACCAGAAATTAAACTTCGGGTTATCACTTGGCCTTAATGACCCGCGGTTAAACTACGATGCCATCAACGGCGATTTGACCGATATTAAAATTCAGCAATACAATCAGCAAAGCCTTTATGCCGATGGCGATCTGGGCTTATCCTATACCAGCAATCATTTGTTTATAGAAAGCGTTTTACCCAACCTGAATACCAATGTTTTTAACCACGGCGGACAAAGGCCGGATATCGACAAGACCGTATTTTTCACCGCAGCCAGCTACAAGTTTAATCTGAACGGTGAAGAAGGTGCCTTCTCCCTCGAACCTCTTGTGGCCTTCAGGGAGATAAAAGGCTTTACCGATATATTTGACGCAGGCTTAAACTTCAAAATGAACAACTACCACCTCGACCTCCAGGCCATTTATCACAGCAACGACAATCTGGGCTTCGGGGTAGCTTTTGATCAGCATAATTACGCCCTCAGCTTTTCATACAACGTTTATAGCGGGCAGATCACCAATTATACCAATGGTGCGTTTGAGGTTGGGATAAGGTTGAAGTTGTTTAATAAATAGCAACTTGGTTGGTGTTACTGTTCCATTTGGCTGTAGCTTTATTTTGCTTTTTTGTATCCTTGCTTTACTATGAACTTTAATATCACCGACGGGTTAAATATCATTGCTATTGGCTTGAACGAGGATGGGGCCTCTTATTTTAGATTCAATACTCCCTGCAGCATGGTTTGGTATGACAATCATGGCTCAGCTGGAAAATATCTTACCGTAATGCCTTATGATCAGTCGGAACGGAATGCCATCCAAAAGCAAATTAATGAAAGTCTTTTCGAAAACTTTAATAACCGCATTGAAGATCTGTACGCCATTTTAAAGCCGCTATTACCGCTTTTGCAAAATGGGGAATATAATCTTGCTTATACTGACGGCACTAGAAAGTCATACTATTATAGTGGCTCGGGCGAGAATGCAAAACAACATGAAATGGGTTGGAACGTACTGTTTGGCAGTTTTACCGAACAGGCTAAAATGAATTTAAAAATTCAAGAATTTAAAGCGTATCAGAAAACACATAACCGGGAAGAACGCCGGTATGACCTGACCGACTTTACTACAATGGATATTTATGATAGTGGCGGTACTTATGTTTATTATGCCACAAGGCCTGAAAGCGAGATAGATCAGCAGCGGGTTAGTTATTTTAAAGAACGGATAAAAAACGGAGATAGGCCGTTTGCAATCATCATACAAGCGAATTGTACAAACGCTGACCTATATTCCGAGTCATTCATTTTGGATGGTCATCATAAGTTACTGGCCTATCAGAATTTAGGTATAAATCCGCCCCTGGTACACCTAACACGCGTATTTAAGTTTGACGAAGTTCTTGAGTTTGATCTTAACAAATTAGCAACAGTTTTATACCCATGGCAATTAAAACACATTATTGAATATTGGGAAAATAAAAAAGACTTAGAAAGTTTGCTGGAACGTCACGGCGACTTACTTAGGAATTACATCTGGCATGGCGAACACCGTGAATATTATGATAACGGACAATTAAAACTGGAAGGTACTTATTATCATGACCGCCCGAATGGAGCAATCAGAGAATGGTATGAGAACGGGGTGGCAAAATCTGAAAGTCATTATCTTGATTGCAGGTCGACAGGCGTTTGGAAAGAATGGTTTAAGTCTGGACAGCTTAAATCAGAGGCGCATTATAATAACGGTATGCCGAATGGTAGTATAATCTCTTACTTCGAAAATGGCAAGCAGCGCTCTCTGAGTGTATTTGAGAATGGCAAACATGCAGATGGCTACAGCTTCAGGAGATGGCTGCCTACACAAAAAATGGAGTGCGAAGTTTGGCATGAAAACAATATGATGGTCAAGATAAGAAACTATGATACGAACGGGCGCCTCGTCGAATCTAAATACTACAATCAGGAGCAGAAAAAATTGATAGGTTACTCCATAGTTTCAACAATTTATTACCAGGAAGAAGAAGAAAAAGTACCGGCAAAAGAAGTAGTAGATCTCGGTATTATTCGCGAAAGACAATACCCTGAAACTCCCGATAGCGCATCTAACTGGCGACTGATCCTGATATTAATTGTTTTAGTTATGCAATTAGCACGTATGTGCCATAGATAGCTGGTATTCGTATCGCTAGCAGAATTTACTCACCCTTGCCCCTCTCTCCGCTGGCTAACGGAAAGAGGGGTCTTTTGTATGATGTTATTTTTACCCTCTTTACCGCTTGCGGAAGAGAGGGTGGCCGAGCGTAGTAACGACCGGGTGAGTACTCTACGCCTAACAAAAAAAAACCATCCCCACAAGGAAAGGGGCCGGATCAAAGCATACCACTCTCACTCAATTCGATATACTCAACCCATTAAAGTTTCCGTTCTCGCTGTGCCCATGAGCAAAGCGCGGATATTTGCTTTTGTATTTGCTGAATACGCTGTCGCTCACTTTCTTGCCGTTTACTATCATTTCGTCCGCATTCATGCGTAAGTTACGCAGGGCATCTTCGTCAGCTAGCAAACCATCCTTCACCAGGTCGTTAACCATCAGCTTCAGCACACGCTGATCTTCCGCAGCTTGCTCCTGGTCATGTTTGGCTTGTATCTGGTCGCGGCCGGCTTGCTCCTGGTCGCGCTTTGCCTGTTCCTGGTCCCTTGCAGCCTGCTCCTGGTCACGTTTGGCTTGTTCCAGGTCGTGTTCCTGATCTCGTTTAGCCTGTTCCTGGTCCCTTACTGCTTGCTCCTGGTCGCGTTTAGCCTGCTCCTGATCTTTGCCGGCTTGTTCCTGATCACGTTTGGCCTGTTCCTGGTCTTTTACCGCTTGCGCCTGATCTTTCCTTGCCTGCTGCTGGTCGCGTTTGGCTTGTTCCTGGTCACGCACCGCCTGTACCTGGTCGCGTTTGGCTTGCTCACGGTCGCGTTTTATCCGCGCACGTATTTCGCTTATCACTTCGCTGTATTTGCCATAATCAGCAGGGGCTATTTTCTCGCCGTTCACCACCAGCAGGGCAGGCTTGCCACCTACCAGTTTCATTTCATACTTATTGCCCTTCCAGTAGGTCTCAACGTATTCATGCAAAACACCGCCTTCTTCATTATAGGTGTAAGTATTGTTGCCATACTCTGTACTGCCGGTTTGTACATAAGCCGTTCTCTTTTTGGCTTTTTGCTGCGACATGGCAGCCGTGCTTAGTATAACTGCGCCAATCAGCAGGGCGCTTTTCAACGTAATTTTCATCTTTTGCTTGTTTTTAATAAAATATAAACTGTGATACACATGGTTAAGAAAATAGTAATGCAAAACGGTCCCATCATTTAAGTTTTTAATGTTCGTGTCAGCAATTATTTATTCACCCAATCTTTATAAAAAGCTGTTATCAATTATTCCTGATAATGCCATCCCGTGAGTAGGTAAACCCGTTTGATTGCTTGCTGTATTTCTTACTATATTTTTTAAACAATTCATCCGGCTGCTTTACGCCGTTCACTACCATTTCCTCTTTATTCAGGCTAAACTCCTTTAAACTGTTTGCATCGGGAATGATCTTATCGCTCACCAGATCCTCGGTAAACTCTTTCATAAAACGCTCATTGGCTGCAGCTTGCTCTGCGTTCAATTTAGCCTGCTCCGCATTACGGGCGTTCTGCTCCCGGTTCTTTTTGGCCTGTTGCTCGTTACGGATGGCCTGTTCCGCATTCATTTTAGCCTGATGGTTGTTACCCTCGTTCTGCTCCTGGTTACGCTTTACCTGCTGTTCGCTACGGGCAGCCTGTTCCGCATTATGTTTTGCCTGCTGACTGTTCACCTCATCCTGTTCAGCATTACGCTTGGCTTGTTCGGCATTGCGGGCCTGCTGTTCATCATTCTTTTTGGCCTGAACCTCATTGCGTACCGCTTGCTCAGCATTGCGTTTAGCCTGATCTTCGTTCAACTTGTTCTGTTCCTCGTTCCTTCTTGCCTGACGGGCATTGGCTTTAGCTTGCTGCCTGTTCAATTCCAGTTGTACACGGATAGCTGCAATTGCGCCGGTGTATTTGGTCCAGTCAGCTTGCGGTATCTTTTCGCCATCCACATACAAGTCGGTCAACTTCTCATTCACCAATTCGGCCTTGTAAATTTTGCCGTCCCGGTGCATTTGTATGTCCTCTACCTTTTTGCCGTCCACCGTATGTATGCGGTCGTAATTGTTATTCAGGTTGTCATCATAGGCTGTTTTGGCTGCTTTTTTTGTTTGCGCCGATACTGTGCCTGCGGCCAATAGCATCCCCATTAGCCAAATGTATTTCGCTTTCATTTTTGTTGATTTTAAGTTTAAAAATTAGACAATAAGCTATCATCCCACCCAAGGGCAGAATTTTAAAAACATGAAATTTGTAGATTTATAAGGAGGTTGAATTTAACACCGCGACCGCGCCTGCCACTTCATCAAACCAACCGGTAGATTTATTATTCCTGTATGCTTGTTTGGTTTTTCTTTGCCTGTTCCTCGTTACGCTTTGCCTGTTCAGCATTAGCGTGTTCCTGTGCTCTGTTACGGGCATTCTGTATCTCATTCTTTACTGCTTGTGCCACGTTATTGCGCGCCTGTTTACCATTTTGGTTAGCCTGTTCGCTGTTCACTTTATTTTGCGCATCATTTTTACGAGCCTGCTCATCATTAGTCTTCCCTATTTGCTTATCACGGGCAGCCTGCTCCTGGTCGCGCTTTGCCTGTTCCTGGTCTTTTACGGCCTGCTCCTGATCGCGCATAGCCTGATCCTGGTCCAGTTTGGCTTGTTGTTGGTCGCGCTTTGCCTGTTCCTGGTCCCTCACTGCCTGCTCCTGGTCACGTTTGGCCTGGTCCTGCTGTGTTTTTGCATCATGCTGATCGCGGCCTGCCTGTTCCTGGTTACGTTTGGTCTCCTCCTGCTCACGTTTGCGTTGCTCCAGTTCAGCTGTTTCGGCTTTTTCTGCCTGCTCTTTTTGCTCCCTCTCTTTGTATTGTGCTTCCGCCGATCTGTAAGCCTGAGCTGCATATTCCACAGGCCTTTGCGGATCGGCAGTTTTCACAATTGACTTATAAGAGTAAACCTTTTTTGATGAATGCGTTGGTTTCACCGCCGGCGCGCCGGTAAACAATACGCTGTTAATCTTATCCTTAGCTGCCTTATAATCCGCTGTCCTGATCTGTGCAATGGCCGCAGTAGCCACAACCATCGACAGCATGACGATCCCCATCATAAAAAACACCTTCTCCGACGGGCCAAGCGTTTGGTTTTTGTTACTCATAATGCGGCTCACGCGGTGCAGCAGGTGGTTCTTCTTTTTACCGGGGAAAGCTACCGCATATTCTGCTGCTCTTAGCGAATGCTCTTTAAAGCTGATGAGCGCCTGCACAAACTCACGCTTGTTTTTGGTTTGCTCCAGGGCGATGTCGTCACAGCAATTCTCGCGTTCATCCCGTAGTAACGACGATATCCACAACAAACCGGGATTAAAGAAGAATACCGTCTCGGCCAGTGTCTGCAGGAAATTCACCACATAATCATGACGGCGGATGTGTGCCAGTTCGTGCAGCAATACTGCCTCCACCTGCTCGGCAGGCAACCCGGCAAGCAATCCCACAGGCATCAGGATCACCGGTTTAAGGTGACCGATCACCGTTGGCACTTTCACATAACCTGATTCCAGCAGTCGCACTGCTTTATTGATCTGCAATTTTTCGCAAAACGCCTCTACCTTTTGCTGCCAGTTGGCAGGTGGTGAGTAAGTATACTTGTTTTTGGCGCGATGGATATAAACCAGGCTACCCATCATCCTCACCGACCGGAAAACAAACAACACCGACCACAGCAATACCACCATTGGCGCATTGGCAGTAAAATAGCCGATACAGGTTTGCACAAACCGGCGTATACTTTCGGCATCCAGGTGAAATATCTGCGAAGCCTCATTACCAATGGCCCCCGCCAGCGGAGCAATGGCTTTTGCCGGCGCATGATACCACTCCCATGCAAAGGTGCAGCAGCAGGCCGCAACAAATAATAAAAACTGAACCGCAACCAAATTATACCGCAACCTCGCCCCCGACTTTCTGGTCGACAACAATATGATTGCTGTTACCACTGCCAGCAACAGTCCCTGCCATAGCGAATGGATCAGCATCCAGCTAAAAGCCTGTATGATGCGGTGTGTGGCGGTATCAAGGTGGAGGTTCATATTGGTTGTTTTTTCTTACTTGCTTATTTCATAGTACCTCATAAAAGCTCCCCTCCTGGGGTGCGTTGGATGGTGTGTGGCAGGGGTGGGTTTCTACGTCATGCTGAATAACACACCCCTACCCCTCTCAAGAGGGGAACATACTTATTTCCCATCAAACTCTTTCAACAGTTCTTTTATCTTCTTCAATTCCTCTGCCGATGTTTTATCGTTTCCCAGCAAAGCCATCATCAAACTGCTCGGCGATCCGTTATACATCGAGTCCACAAAGCGGCCCAGCATATTGCCCTTCACCTTATCCTCCTGCAACACTGCACTATAGACGTGTTTCATAGCGCTTTCGTCACGGTCAAGCATCCCTTTTTCTTTCATCACCTGCATCAGCTTCAGCGTGCTGGTATAAATCACCGCCTCTTTCTGCTCGTTCAGCTTATCGTGCACAAAACGCACAGTCTGGGGGCCATACTGCCACAAAACCTGCAACACATCCATTTCGGTTTTGGTGGGTACCATTTCGGCGGGTATATCCTTCTTAAATAAACTCATAAATCAAAGGTATGTATTAAAAACGTACGTTGCAATAGTTAAGGTAAAATATTTTTATTTTTTTTACAAATCGGTCTTCACATACTCTGGAACTGGTTTAAGAGTTTAGCGCAGCGTCTCTTAAATCCAAAATGATCGCAGGACTCTGTCCGGTATTTATGGCAGAAATAAAGCTATTACCCGGATTAAATTTCAGGTATGCAGCCCCGGACGGAGTCCTCCATTTTCATGATTGATTTTTTCGCCAGTAATTGATTTTTAAAAGGTGCTCAAGAGGGCTGCGCCGTTAAGTCGCCCTGCGGAAGACTTAAACCAGAAGTGAGACCTATCCCTTGATTACAAACCCGCACTAACAGGGACTTTAATTTAAGCGGAACGCATCAATTAAATGAAGCCCTGAATTCCAAAGGCGAAACGTTGGTTTTGGTTTTGAATACTTTACTGAAAGACTGCGGATGCTCAAATCCTAATTCGTAGGCAATTTCGCTTACAGACAGGTCTGTGGTGGATAGTTTTTCTTTTGCCTTCTCAATCAGCTTGTCGTGAATATGCTGCTGTGTGCTTTGGCCGGTCAGCATTTTAAGCAATCCGCTTAAATAATTGGGCGATACATTTAATGCATCAGCAATGTATTGAACGGTAGGTAATCCTTTTTTTGCTAACGTATCGCTGCTGAAATATTCTGTTAAAATATCTTCCAGGCGGTCGAGTATCTTATGGTTGGTTATTTTGCGGGTGATGAACTGGCGGTGATAAAAACGGTCGGCATAATTAAGCATCAGTTCTACTTGAGCAATAATGATATCCTGGCTGAACTTATCAATGTTGGAATGATACTCCTCCTGTATTTTTTTCATGATATCGATAATTGTTAGTTCTTCTTTTTCTGAAAGAAACAAAGCTTCGTTCACCGAGTAATCAAAAAAATCATACTGCTTTATTGTTTTCGCCAGGGTGGTGTTCCAAATAAAATCGGGATGGATGAGCAGCATCCATCCCGTATGTCTCAATTCCTCATTGTTGTTGACTTCGATACCAAAAACCTGGCCGGGCGACAAAAAAAACATGATCCCTTCATCAAAATCATACTGCTGCTGGCCGTATTTAAACTTTGCATTAAAATTCCGTTTTAGCGAAATGGAATAAAAGTCAAATAACAAACTAATTGATTTCCGGTTAGGCAAGTGTTTGATCGTTTCAAAGTTGATCACCGAGATCAGGGGGTGCTCCGGTTTAGGGAGCCCCATCACCCTGTGATATTCGCTTATCGTTTTAATCCGGAGAGGTTGCGTGCCTGGCATATCACAATATAATTAATTTTGATGATAAACAGCGGCAAATTCCTTAGCAAAATCCGTCATCTTCACTTTACCCAATACTGGCCGGTTGCGGTTGTAATCGGCATATAAACCGTTGCGTCTGCTTGCATTCATTTCAACAAACCCGGCCGCAATAGTAGGGTTCATTCCTGCGGCTATCATACCATTTAACTGTTGTTCGTCAGAAATAATTATCCACTTTAAATCAGGCTTTCCGATAGCGCTGCCCAAAATACCGGCTATTTCGCTACCGGTAAGTTCATCGCTTGCCACGTAACGAATTTTTCTTCCTTCAAACGGCTTTACTATTTCTTCGGCAATTGCAGCAGCAATATCTATGGGCGAAACCCAGGGTTCTTTGTCCTCTGCCCCGTAATTTGATGCGATTACACCCTGCGTTTTTACGGCAGGTACAAATGCATATAAATTGTAGTAAAAACCCACAGGGCGCATAAAGGTAATAGCTATATCAGATGGAAGAGTGCCCAAAATCTGCTCCGCATTATAATGAAAAGCAAGTATGCCATTGCCTTTTTCCATATGAGCGCCAATGCTGCTTAAATAAACCACACGCTTTACACCCGACTGCCGGATGGCCTGTGCATAATTGGTTGCCAGTTTACGGTACTCCTCATTCAGGTCAAAATTGGGATCAAAATAATCGCCGCCTGCTATCATGGCGTATACGGCATCGGCACCCGTAAAAGTAGCTGTAAGAAAGTCAGCGTCTTCCATAAAGCCGATGGCTGCCGTAGCGCCCAATGCTTCAATGGCTGCCTGTTTTTCGGGTTTGCTGCTTACTACAGTAACCTTATGCCCTTTTTGTACCAGCTCCTTTGTGAGTGGTAAACTGATATGTCCTAATGAACCTGTTACAACGATTTTCATATGATTGATTTTTAATACCACAAAATTGTGCAGCATCAAATACACAGAAGTAGCCGAATCTACTGTTGTTGTAGCCGAAAATAAGGTTGAGTTAAGACGGGCCTTAATAATAAAGATTTCAAACCAATTTGCAGAAGTTTGCTTTTTTAATAACTTGAAACGGATTAATCATCATAATAAAAATCAAAAATCTATGAGTACAATTACAGTAAAAGACGGAGCCGAAATTTATTACAAAGACTGGGGAACCGGTCAGCCAATCGTTTTTCATCACGGCTGGCCATTGTCCGGCGATGACTGGGACGCGCAGATGATATTTTTCCTGCAGCGTGGATACAGGGTGATCGCCCACGACCGCCGTGGTCATGGCAGATCGAGCCAAACCGCCAACGGCCATGAAATGGATACCTATGCCGCCGATGTAGCCGAACTTGCACAGGCACTCGACCTAAGGGATGCGGTACATATTGGCCACTCAACCGGAGGTGGCGAAGTGATCAGGTATGTTGCAAAACATGGAAAGGGCCGTGTGGCCAAAGCTGTGCTTATCAGCGCGGTTACCCCCATCATGGTAAAAAATGAGAACAATCCTGACGGTATTCCGCTGGCAATATTTGACGAAATACGGGAAGGTACTGCATCAAACAGGGCGCAGTATTTCAAGGATTTCACTGCTCCGTTTTATGGATATAACCGTGAGGGGGCTAAGATAAAACAGGGCATTCAGGACAATTGGTGGCGCCAGGGAATGATGGGCGCAGCAAAGGCTCATGTAGACTGTGTCAAGGCTTTCTCTGAAACAGATTTTACCGAGGATCTGAAAAGCGTGGATATTCCGGTGCTGGTACTGCACGGCGAAGACGATCAGATCGTTCCCTTTCCTATCACCGCCGCAAAGACTATAAAGCTGCTGAAGAATGGCAAACTGATCTCTTATCCTGGTTTCCCTCATGGGATGCCTGCTACAGAAGCTGCAACCATCAATAAAGATTTGCTGGCTTTTATCCAGTCATAAACACAGTTTTATTCAACCTTAAAAATAAAGGCATTCCAAGGGGTGCCTTTATTTTTTTGATAAATAGCAATATAATCATCCTGGATTAAGTCACACTTTGATGGGTTACTTTTTATTCAGGTATCTTTCCAAAAAAGCCAGCGTTACCTTAACTGTTTTTATTTGATCCTCTTTTTTGGTAAATCCATGCCCTTCCTCCGGGTAGGTTATATATTCCACGGGTATGCCATTTTTCTTTACACCTTCTGCTATTTCCTTGCTCTCTATGGGCAGCACGCGCACATCATTTAGTCCCTGGAACACCAGCAAAGGCTTATTAATAGATTTATAATGATACAGTGGCGATATCTTTTTGAGGTGAACGCTGTCGGCTGTATACGGATCTCCTAATTCATCATACAAAGCCTTGCGGAATGCCTCCCAATAGGGCGGTATGCTGCGCAGGGTACGCATCCAGTTAGCCACGCCAAACAGGTCGACCCCTACCTTAAATTCATTGGGATGAAAAGCCAGGGCCCCGAGTACCATACAACCGCCATAGCTGCCACCCTCAATTCCGATCCTGGCTGTATCGATGTAGTCTTGCTGCTGGAGCCATTTCTTGCCCCAAATGCAATCTTTCAGGTCGCCGTTTTGATGATCCTTGTTGTCGAGCTTGTAAAATGTTTTACCATAGCCGCTGCTGCCACGGTTATTTACGGCAAGCACGGCGTAGCCGTGATTTACTAAAAACTGTATGTCGTTGTCAAAATCTGCAGTAGTTTGCCCACCAGGACCGCCATGTATCCACAGCATAGCGGGTACAGGATGATCCTTTGAAGCGTTAAGCGGTTTGTAATAAATAGCCGGTATCTCGCGGCCATCAAAAGATTTAAAATGGACCACCTCTGCAGATGCAAGGTCGTTGATATTTATTTCAGGGTTCAGCGTACGGGTAATGGGCTTAAGCGCCTTTTGCTCAAAATTATAAACGTACAGGTTATTGGGGGTTCGGCTGCTGCCTACGTTGAGCAGTATATTCTTTTCGCTTGGCGAGAAATCAGCATTTTTTATATCTCCGTCCTGGATGGCGGGCAGGTCGATCTGTTTGCCGGTGGCATGGTCAAATATCAGCGTTTTATATCTGCCGTCCTCATTAACCGAAATAGAATGGTATTTCTGATGCTCGCTCAGGCTCATACCGGCCACGTCCCAACCAGTCTTGTATACGGTCGACGCGCTGCCGGTTTTCAGATCGTATTTTACCAGGTAGCTAAACTCACTTCCATCGTTGGTAGTATAAAATAATGCGGCGTCATCCTTTTCAAAAGCCTGTGGCGACCATGTGGCTTCGTGATCGTTACTGAGTTTTTTTATCGATTTGGTTTGCCTGTCGTAAAGGTAAAGATCGCTCTTATCCGTAGTTATGGCTTTACCCAGTGCAATATACCGTTCAGAATGTGATACCGGCCCTACCGAATACCCGCTGTCGTTCTGGTAAAACATGGTGGGCGACCATGTGGCGGTATCCATCTTATAAACGTCGCTGAATTTAACGTTGCGTTTATTGCTGGATACATAAACAAATTTTTTGTCGTCGGTCCACCCTGCAATATTATTTTTGCTCCCCTGCCAGGGCGTAAGGTCCTTCGCCTGCGAACTGCCCTGTTTTTGCAGGTAGATGTGGCCGTTTTCGTTGCCACCCTGGTCGGCGCCATACAGGAAGTTGTTTGTCCCCGGCAAATAACCCGCAGCAAAGTAGGAATCCTTAAGCGAATGCGTCAAAGGCTTAATGGCCGTATCGGCTATACTAATGGAATAAACATTAAATATGCCCGAATTATTCGCACCGGCCAATACCTGGGTTTCATCGCCGTTAAAGCCCGCCCCATAAACATAATTGTTGTTATACAATTGTTCTGCGGTGTATTGCTTTACCGGTTTTTGTTCATTTGCTGAGTGGCACCCGCAGAATAACAGGCCCAGCGATACAAGCGACAGGTATTTCATAAAGGTTTAATTTTTAGAAAGTTAAACTAAATAAAAAGGAACTGCAAGTTATTTGACCACTGATTATTATATTCTGCAATCATGCTGGTAGGGACTTGCAATTATTAACAGATATGTGTAATTATGGCAATTGTTACTAAACCTTTTACCACATAAATGGGAAATACATTCTTCACAAAATCTCAATTCAACAGCAATTTCGGCAAGGAAATGGCTTCTGCCACGTCTGTATACGAACGAAGAAAAGAAAGTGGCATGAATGACTATTCATTGGCTGCTTATGATTTTATTTTTATTTCAGATGAAAAAGATAAGCTTAATAGGTTGGGGAAATTCTTAACCGACGACTATGACTATAAGATAAATCAAATAAAAAAGCAGGATGATTTTTGGGAATTAACAGGCGATTCAACAGAGTTTCCGGTTGATGAAAACAATCTAATGTATTGGGTCCTTGATCTGTATTGTAAAAGTTATGAGTTTGATTGTAAGCTTGATGGATATGGCGCGACGGGAGATCCTAAAGATCAGAGATTTCCAGATATGGAAACAAGTAAAGCTGATCATTATTTCGAGCTTGCTATGGATGCATACAATAAAAGAAATCTGGGCATAGCAATAATCCATTTTTCTACGGCGATAAAGTTAAATCCCAACGACCCAGATTCATGGTATTCGAGGGCGATAGTTAAAGATGAACTTTATACATGGAAATCTGCAAGACGCGATTACGATAAGGCAATAGAATTGGCACCTGATTTTATCGATGCAATAGTTAACAGAGCAGCAAATAAAGATGAAGCAGGCGAATACGATGAAGCCATTGAGGATTACAACAAAGCCATTGCATTAGCACCACAGAATGAAATGGCACACTTTAACCGCGGAAATTCAAAATTCAATAAAGGAGATAGCAATGGTGCCTGCGAAGATTGGCGTAAAGCAAAAGAATTAGGCGCGGACTACGCTCAAGAACGACTTGATAAGCATTGCAAATGAACAATTCACAGCAATCCAAGGTTCCTATATTCGTCTGTATTTATAATCCGCGACCCGAGCCCGAATAGCAGATTTGTAATCCACGAAAAGGCTATTCATCCAAAGCCTTTTTTATAATTAAGAATGCCGACCTTCGCAAAAAAGATCATCCTATTAAAAAATGTCTTCAGAGCCAAAACAAAAACCTGCAGAAAAAGAAAATTTGCACCCGCGGAACAGCCACCGGTCTGGGTATGATTTTAAACAGCTTTGTAAAAGCAGCCCAGGGTTAAAAGCATTTGTGTCCCTGAATCAATATAATGATGAATCGGTAGACTTTAGTGACCCCGACGCAGTGAAGGCTTTGAACAAAGCATTGCTGAAATATTTTTACGGGGTTGATCAGTGGGATATCCCTGAAGGATACCTTTGTCCGCCAATACCCGGAAGGGCTGATTATATCCACTATGTGGCTGATCTGTTAGCTGGGATCAACGATGGTATTATCCCCCGCGGTGAGAAAATACACATTTTGGATATAGGCACAGGGGCAAATTGTGTTTATCCTTTAATTGGCGCCAGTGTTTACGACTGGCGATTTGTAGGTACCGATATTGACCCGGCAGCTATACGGTCGGCAAAGGATATCGTTTCATTAAATAAGGGTTTCCAGGATAAGATCATATTGCGGTTACAGGCCAATAAGGCAAATATTTTTAAAGGTATTATTAAACAAGGCGAAGGTTTTGACATTACGATGTGTAATCCCCCTTTTCATGCATCTTTACAGGAGGCTCAGATCTCCACAGCTACAAAGTGGAAGAAATTAGGTATCAATAAACAAGCCACTGCGCTAAATTTTGGCGGCCAAAAGACAGAGCTATGGTGTTATGGCGGCGAAGCAGGATTTATACGCCGTATGGTTGAACAAAGCGCCCTGGCAGCACAGCAATGCTTATGGTTCTCGACATTAGTGTCGAAAAAAGACACCCTTCCAATTATCTATAAAGAACTTAAAAAGGTTAATGCCCCGGATGTTAAAACCATTAACATGACCCATGGACAAAAAGTAAGCCGTATTGTTGCCTGGACATTTTTGACCCCAGCAGAACAAACGGATTGGAGGAATAAATTTTGGCATTGACGGCTAATATTTTTTATAGCTTTCGGATGTTCGACGGGATTTGTAATTCTAAGACCTGAATAGTGATGGGTTTGCAATCCCAGAAAGGGCATCGATAAGCGTTATAAATTCGGATCGGCTGGCGGTGGGTACAATTTAACCAGTATGCTTGTAGTCTCCGACTACACCCAAAGAACACGAATTTCCATCAAAATAAAAAAACCCATCGCATCGGACGGGCTATTGTTAAACTAACTATTATTAAATTTGCTGTTATAATGCACAGTTAAACGGGAACTATGCATTTAAGTTTCCTCCAACGCCTTTGTTGGTGCTGCCACGCGATTATCGTAACATTCCCGCTATGCTTTTTAAATTGTAATTCGGGCAGATAATATTTTAATAGCTTTACTGCAACAATTAAAACAACCATCATTTCGCTCTCCATGAACAAAATAGTTTTGCCTGTTATTTGTCTTTCATTAGCATTCGGTATTGTTTCGGGTTGTAAAAATAAGTCTGCCGAGAATAAAACACCCGTCAAAGCCGATCTTCAATTGCCATCCGGGTTTTCGGCCACCATCGTTGCCGATTCGCTTGGCCCGGTGAGGCACCTGGCGGTAAATAACCAGGGCAACATCTACGTGAAGTTAAACGCCCTGAAAAACGGCAAAGGCGTCATCTTCCTTACCGACACCAATCACGATGGTGTAATGGAACAAAAATCTGCTTTTGCAGGCTATCCCGGTACGGGCATACGCATCAAAAATGGCTATTTGTATTCATCATCCAACTCGGAAGTTTATCGTTATAAACTGAATGACAAAGAAGAAGTAGCGGATACTTCTAAAGCAGATCTGATTGTAAAGGGACTGGTAGACACGAAACGTGATAACTCCAAATCTATAGCCCTGGATGATCAGGGAAATTTGTATGTAACTGTGGGTTCATCTAACGAGGCCTGCCGCAAGGAAGGCTCGGCCGAAGGTATGCCCGGTTGCCCGCTGCTGGATTCGGTTGGTGGGATATGGCAGTTTAAGGCCGATAAACTGAACCAAAGCTATAGTGATGCTGTTCACTATGCCAAAGGATTAAAAAATGTGGTGGGTGTAGATTGGAACAGCAGCACCAATTCGCTATTTGCCATGCAGCATGGCCGTGGAGCGTTTGACGACAAGTTCCCGCAATATTATACGCCAAAACAAAGCGCTGAACTGCCTGCCGAAACCATGTACGACCTGCATAAAGGCGACGATGCCGGCTGGCCATTTGTTTACTACGATCATTTCAGGAAGAAGAAAATGCTCTCGCCCGAATATGGCGGCGATGGCAAAAAGACAGTCGAAGGAAAATACCTTGATCCCGTAGTTGCTTTCCCGGCGCATTTGGGTCCGAACGATCTGCTGTTTTACACCGGCAGCCAGTTCCCCGAAAAATATAAGAACGGCGCTTTTATTGTTTTTCACAATCAATCAACGCAAATCAAAAAAGGGTTCCTGGTTGCTTTTGTGCCCTTTAAAGACGGCAAGCCATCCGGCGACTCGGAAATATTTGCCGATAATTTCTCCGGCGTCGACCTGAGCAAACCATCCGGCCCGATCAAATACCGCCCGATGGGCATAGCGCAAGGCCCCGACGGTTCACTGTATGTAGCTGATGATTTGAAAGGAACTATTTTTAAGATTGTCTATTCGGGAAGTAAGTGATTGGTTAACAGGTTAATCAGTGACTGGTTATCAGTGCGGCGGATTGGTTTAATCTTCATCAGATTTTACGAGGACTTCAATTATATCTTTTCTCCTAAACCAATATGGTAATTGACGCGATCTTTTAACTTTTGACTGGTCAGCATTATAATACTCCAAATAGTTGATCACCAAAATAGAATCTGCTGTCACACCAGCAATTTTACACTTTACTATCTTTATAATATTGTTATCTATTTTATCCAGTGATAAAAGATATTGTTTGGAAAACCAATTATTATAGCCATCATCACTACGATGCTCTTCGAATCGTATAGGCTTCTTATCTATGACAATGTTTACAGTGTCTTTGGGTCGTAAGTGAAATGACCTGCGGTAAAAATCAAGGTGTGCGAATTTCCCAACGAAAGAACTGTCAATTTCTTTAACAGGTACATATTTGATATCTGAGCCATCTTGCCCAAAACAATTTATTTTAACAATCAAAAAAATTAATATTACGAAAATACGTTTCATTACATCTTTGTTACCGGGGATCTACAATTCGCTATAAATACACGCTCACTCTTCATCATTCTCCTCTAAGGGCCTGTAATTTTTGTAACGGACAAAATCGCCCCGTCCTCCCTTTTTTCTAAGGATAACCTTTTCATTGCCCTTTTTATCATAGGTAGATACGATCAGGCTGTCGCATTGGCTTACGCTGGCGAACTCTCTCAGGGTATCCTTTTCAAGTTTAAGAAATGCCGTAACCGTGCATCCCGAAACAAGGAAAGCATCTATACAATTTAACTTTCTGTTGTATAGCATATTGGGATAATCCGACGAGTTTTTGATATAGATCAGGCTGTCATTCTTGTTATCATAAATGAAAAGTGTCCTTATCTCATTCGCCAGTCTGCCTGCTTGGTCAGAGATGTAGGTTACATCATTCAGCCCGTCATTATTAAAATCATCTGATGTTTGCGGATCACAGCCAATAACTAAATATTTTGGAAAATGATATTCATTCCGCTTTTGCCACTGATTGTTTTGCTTTGAGTAAAACCTGATCACAACGTAATTACTATCAGGCAGTTCATATTCTGATAACTCGAACTTGTTATGCGATTTTCGGCCAACATCCGTGGTATCTATAAAGTAGTCTACAAGTTTTGGCTGAGCTTTGGAAACGGAATCTTTGACCTGGGCTTTCTTGTTTGTCGACAATGACATAGCGGTTTTCTCCGGCTTATGTCTACACGATAGTAACAACAATAGTAACAAGCAGCAATATATTCTCATGGATAAAGCCCGGCAATGGTCAGGTATAGCGAAAATAATAATTCATTCACCAACTCACTCATTCACTCATTAAAATCACACCGGCAGTGTAAACCAAAACGTACTGCCCTTGCCTGGCATGGTGTCCAGTCCTATTTTACCATTGTGTTTTTTGATGATCTCTGAGCAGATGTAAAGCCCTATGCCCAGCCCTGAGCTTCTATTTCCGTCCGTTTCAACCTGGTAATAGCGGTTAAACAGAAACGGAATCTTCTCCGACGGTATACCCGGCCCCCTGTCAATTACCTGAACCTTAACCTCAGTGTCCGACTTTTTCACCGTGATCCTGATCGTTTTACTTTCTTCGGCATACTTTACGGCATTGCTGATCAGGTTGGTCAGCACCTGTTCTATCCTTCCGGCATCGGCAATAATTTTTAATTCTTCCTCGCCTGATACGAGTACATTAAACGCCTTGGGTACCGTTATGTCATGGGCACAATCATTAATCAGCTTTACAAGGTCAAACTCCGACTTCTTTAAACTAAACTGCCCCTGGTGAAACTTGCTTACGTTAAGCAGACCCTCAATAAGTGAGGTTACCTTGTTTACACTCTTGTTGGCCCGCGTTATCATGTCATCCAATTTATCTTCGCTAAGCCTGCTCCTTTGCAATTCAATAAACTGCAATGAGGCCTTAAGGGTGGTAACCGGGGTTTTCAGTTCGTGGCTGGCTATGCTTATAAAATCGTCTTTTTGCTGCTGCAAAATTTTAAGCTCCTGTATATCGGTGGCTGTTCCAGCCCATAGCCGTATGCTGCTGTCATCATTCTTAATGGGTTGCATGCGTATTAAGTGCCACCTGTATTCGCCTGTGCGGCTTTTCTCCCGGATTTCAAACTCGCCCCCAATGCCTTCTTTTAAAATTAACTCAAGCTGATCCAGGTTATATTGCAAGTCATCCGGGTGTATCGCGGTTTTCCATCCCCAGGCCCTGGATTCTTCAAAATCGAGCCCGGTGTATTCAAACCATCGCTTGTTGTAAAAATTCACTCCGCCGTCGGGCGTACTCGTCCACGCAATTTGCGGGATGGTATCCATTATATTTCTTAATCTCTTTTCGCTTTCTTGCAGTTCAACAGTCCGCAGGTGCACTCTCTCCTCCAGTTCATTATTCAGCGTTTGCAGGCTGTGGCGAGATTCGTTCAGGTTCTCGTTGCTTACAATGTATTCCTCGTTCAGGCTCGTCAGCTCCTCTATCGCGACAGAAAGCTGTTTATTTGCCTGAGCTGTTTCTTTCTCTTTTAACACCAATTGCTTTTGCATCGTTTCCTTCTCATCAATTCCCTTGCTGATGTTTAAAAAGAACAGCAACGAAACCGCAACCGCGGCAATTGATGTAATAATAATGGTTACCGGGGCCAGGCTGGTATACTTGTTCAACTCCCGCAACTGAATGTGCAACAGCTCTGTTTCCTGTTTCTCCATCTTGCTCACCACCTTCCGCAGACTGTCCATGATAGATTTTCCCAGCATCAGGTCATCTACATAAACAGTATCGCGGGTTTGCTCTTTCTGTATCATGTTTTCCAGCAGGTTGGCCTCTTCATTAAGCAACCTTTTTGCCAGCACCACATAATGTTGCTGATACAGGTTTTTAGTGGTTAACTGCTGAACCTGAGTTAGTAGAAAAGCTGAATTTTGATAAGCATCACGATACGGGCCCAAAAAGTCTTTCCGGTCGGTAAGCATATAACCGCGCTGCCCGGTTTCCGCATCTTTCACATGCGACATCACTTTTTCCAGCTTTAAAATAACATCGTTGCTATGATCAACCAGTTCGCTGCTCTCTAATAAGTTGGTAATGATGGTGTATGAGACTGCCGATATGACGACCAATATGAAAATAGAAATCGCAAACCAGTATTGTAAACTTCTATTTAAGCCGCTTCCCATGATAGTGATATAGTAAAGTAGTTCTGCAAAAATAACCCTCTTAATTAATCCGACAAGAGATTTATTAATTAAAGATTAAATGCCTTAACAAGATAAGCAATTTTTTAAAGAAAACAAAGGGGGAATGATGAACTGGTCATTAGTCATTGGTCATTAGTAAGTTTATTCATTCCTGGATAATCGTTGGCGCGGGGCGGTTGGCGTTATTTTGATTTCGGATTCAGTAAATTGTCTACTTATTAGACTTTTGACTATCGACTTTCGACTACAAAAAATCCGTATATTTATTCATCCAATTTTAAACGGCATACCCCAAACCCACAGGTTATGAAAAAGCTGTTGATAGTGATACTCGTCGCCGGCAGTATCACTGCATTTGCCCAAAAAAAAGTTAAAAACGGCGTTATTTACAGCGAGCACCCTAACATTGAAACCATGCGCCGGTTTGCCCTGATGTATGAGAAACAGGATACGGCAGCAATGGCAAGGTTCTTTACCGATTCGGCCAAGGTTTACGGCATGACACGCTACGCTGTCGATACATCAAAAGCCGCACAATGGTCGGTGCCCCCATCCAAAAACATAGCGGAGGCTAAAGCCGGATGGCAGCAGGTGTTTGAAACCTGGGAGCATATCAGTATGAAGCCCATAGGTGTGCCCGATGGATTGGAATACAAAAAAACGTCGTTTACCGTACAATCGTGGTGGCTCATCACCCTCACCAACAAGAAAACCCAAAAAGTAGCCAAAATAGAAATGGTACTGTTCGATATTTTTAATAAGGATGGCAAAATTGCCGTCCAGATCGGGTTTTATGACCCTACATCGTTGCTGATTGCGATGAAGTAGTTTGGAAGTCGGAAGTCGGATTGCTCGCAGAGTTGACTCACCACAATGCTCCGCTAGCTAGCGGAATATGACCGGATGAGTCCTCTACGCCAAGCCTAATGACTAATGACCAATGATTTCCCCCAACAAATTACTCCCCTACCCGTATAAACCTCTGAAACCGGCCACTGTTAGTTTACTGACTTTTAAGACATTATTTTAACAGATAAGAAATTTTAGACAGGGCTGTTCGTTTTTTTATTAGATTTGAGGGTCTAAAGTGAATACCAAATTTTCTTTTCGTAATAAAATAAGTTCGCGCTGGTTGGATCTCACCGGCGACCCTTCCGTCTTTCCGCTCGAATACAGGATATTTCACGCCCTTTGCATCGTTATGATCATCGCTATGGTCTTCACCATACCTGTCAACCTGATCATTAGCGAATGGGTGGCTGCCGGATTATGCGTGGTGGCAGGGGGCGTATTTGCGTTTTTCCTTTATCGCTCGCGCTTTCGCGGCAAAGCCGTAGGCAGCATCTTTATGACTGCACTCATTTGCAATACGTTGTTCTTCATTAACTATTTTTATAATTCGGGCATCAGTGGTCCAAATGATGTGGTATTTGCCCTGTCGCTATATCTCATCATATTCGTTACGCCCAAAAAGCAGCATCGATACTGGTTGAGCGCAAACGTGATATTACTGCTGGCAATGCACGCGATAGAATACTATTACCCCAAACTGGTACCCTATACTTACCTGAGCAGAGCAGATCGTTTTTTGGATGTTACGGCAGCTTACCTGGTGGCGGTTTTCATTATGTATTTCACCATCAAAAATGTACGTAACAACTATGATTTTGAGCGGCTGCAGGTAGAAGAAAAACGAAAAGACATCCAGGAACAACATCAATTCATACTGGCACAAAACGAGCAGTTGGAACACATCAATTCTGAAAAGAATAAGCTGATGTCCATCATTGCGCATGATTTGCGCGGACCATTGAGCAATATCCAGAATTACCTTGAACTGGTGAGCGAGTATGGCCTGGATAAGGAAGAGCGCGAGGTGGTAGAAAGCGATTTGCTGCGCGTAACCCAAAGCACATTGAATATGCTGTCGAAGTTGTTGATATGGTCGAAATCGCAGATGGACGGCGTGGTAGTGAAACTGAGCGACATGAACCTGAACGAGACGCTCAAAAATACGCTCGAGATGGAACGTATCATGGCCACCAAAAAGGAAATAGACCTTACTTATGAGGTTGACCCCACCGTTAATATAGTAGCCGACAGTGATATGCTGCAACTGGTGGTGCGCAACATTGTGAGCAACGCTATAAAATTTACACCCGCAGGCGGCAGCATCGATGTGAGCACCAAACGCATCAACAACGAGTGCCGCATCAGTATTGCCGATAGTGGCCGCGGCATACCTTATGAACAGCAGCGCGACATGTTTACGCTGAAAGCACGGTCAACCTTTGGCACTGCAAACGAAAAAGGCGTGGGCCTGGGACTGATCCTGTGCAAGGAGTTTACCGAGCAACAGGGCGGCCGCATCGACTTTGACAGTACTCCTGGCAAAGGCTCAACCTTTTATATTTTTATGCCGCTGGGCTAACGCAATCTCTACTCCTCCCCGTCCTTCAAGTTATACTTCTTTTTCAGCCCTGCAATCAATGTATCAGCGTGGATTAAAATCTCTTCTGCAAAAACGATTTTGCGGTCCAAAAACCGGGAGCGCACCAACTCGACATATTCATTAAATAACACCTTATCTGTATTCAGCAATGGCGGATTTGTTTTTATGAATGCATCGATCTTATCTCTGCGCAATTTGGAGTCTTTTATGTGCGAAACCTCATTAATAATGGCATTATATTTAAAGCTAAATAGCTGCGCCCTTATCTTCCTCACTTCGGTATAGACGCCGTCTGTCAGGTTTTCAAACGTTTTCAGGTTGTGACCCAATTGCTCGTACTGCGTCAGTTCGCGGTTAAAAGGCAGATCGGCAAAATAACGCAGCGAAGCCGAATTCTTCATTTCCTGCAGCGTGGCATCATGTGGTATAAATACTTTGTAAGCGCCACCCCATAAACCAAACCAATACAATTTACCTGTAAGCACCTGTTTGGGCTCTGCGTCAGCCAATAGCTGCATCAGCGTATCTATATTGGCCTGAGCGTTTTTTGTATAGGTGAGGTAGTCATGCAGCTCGGCGGTATCAGCCTTTAGGTCGGCGTAAAGTGTTACAGCAAATTCCTTTGCCCTGTCGTGCTCGGTAATATGTTCGCGCAGGCTCTCCGCAAAAAAGCCCATTGTTACGGCAACAAATATCATCAGACCTTCTAACAGGTACTCCTTAAAGCCTTTCTTTTCTACCTCGGGGTGGTGGTGTACTTCCATTTTTGATTTACGAATTACGATTTTAGACTTTAGATTAACTATTCACTAATGACTACTCACTACTCACATCATACTCCTTCTCCAACTCCTTCAAAACCTTATCTGCTACCAGCAGTTGTTTTCGGTACTCCTGCATTGACCTCAGGGTCAGTATCTTAACAAAGATGGCTATATTAAGATACTTTTTTGCCATAGGTGGATCCCATTCCAAATGTATCTTGTGGGTTATCTTCGCGCCAGTCATAATATCATAAGAGCCTCCCAGGTCACCAGTACTCATGATAAACGGCACCATCTGCTCCGTGATAAATTTTTGAGTGATATCTTCGCGGCGCACTACATGCCTTGCCTGCAGGTCATATTCGTTCATCAGATTGATCATCTTCTGCTTAAAACTACGGATGACGCCCGATGATTTGATCTGCTCATTGTTAGCTGTTGATGGTTCGAATGGCAAAACTGCGCTCGCAACAATTCCCTTGGTAACGATCACCGTATCGTTCCGCGCGGCAGGCGGCTGACGCATGACTCTTTCAATACTGTCAATTGCTGCTATTTTATGGGCCGAAAACCTTAGTGCCTGGTGAAGCAGCGCTGTATCCTTCTTTATGTCGCCGTAGTACGACCGCGCAAATTCGGCGGCCCGTTTATGCTCGGATATATTCTCCCGTATATTTTCGGCGATAAACCCCATCATAACAGCTAAAAATATCATCAGGCCTTCTAACAGGTATTCTTTAAAGCTTTTCTTTTCTATCTCAGGGTGGTGGTGTACTTCCATTTTTGATTTACGAATTACGATTTTAGATTTTAGATTTTTTTAGCGGGGCGATCAATTTTTCCGATGCAGGGACTCAACAAATCGTAATTCGCAAATCTAACATCGTAAATCAGACTGCCTACCGGCAACTGCAAACTGATTACTTCACCTCCACACTGATAATATGCAATTCCTGCTGGCCCACATTTTTCAGCGCGTGCGGCCCCAATGGCTCCGACCATAAAGCGGTATGTGGTGCAATGCTTTTCCCTAAACTTCTCGAATCCAGCAGTAGGTTGCCGCCTGCATCATAGCGTATAAAATCCGACCAGCTGATCACCACATGCGACGCAGCAAAACCATGGGTATGCACAGCCGTCATATCCCCTGCCGGGATGTTGGCGTCGATAACACGCACACGGTCGTTCTCAAACAGCAGTTTATGGTGTTCTGGCGCGGCAATCAGCGCATCCAGTTCGGGCGGCCATTGTTCAGGTTGCATAGTCGACTATAAATATAATATAATCAGGAGGTTATTTAAAATCCGGATTTGAGATTTGCGACTTTGGATTTATCGCTGCTGACATTTTCTGAAGAGTGAGTGGTGAGTGGTGAATAGTGAGTGGAGTTCTACATTGATTATTCACTACTCACCATTCACCATTGACAAAAAAAGAACCCCGCATGTGCTCCATACGAGGTTTTGGGCCGTTTAAACTATTAGGTTAGTTCCTTATAATCCAAACAACACTGATGATATAACAATGCCTTAAATAGATGGTTTTAAAAAAATGGAATTTTCGGGTATCTATTCCGGGTTCGGCGCTTGCGTGGTCCATTTTACGCTTACACCTGTATAATAGTCGCCATCCTGGCTAACAGTTGTTACGCTCTGGTGCTGAACAAGGGTGCCGTTAACGTATATTTTGGCATCCACGGTACTTGGCTGCTTAAACCACAGGTCGCCTATTAGCCAGGCCTGAACAAGAGTACTGCCTGGTGCCCAGTTCCCTTTTTGGGTACTCATCACTTCGGTAGTCGACCAGCTGCCACCCGTAAAATTCGTATCGACCCCAGTTTTGCTACTGCTGGCAGTAGTCCAGGCTAAGGAAGACTTCGGCTCACTTGCCGAAGAGGTAGTAAGCACATATTTCACTGTAGCAGTTCCTGCCGGGTAAACCGTACCTTTTTTGCAGGATAGATTAATTACCGTGATCAGTATACCAACGATCAGTAGCGGTAAGGTTTTGGTTCTCATGCTTTAAGGTAGCTCGTTATTGGTTACTTAAAGTTAAGCAATTATTTGGCATTTGTCAAATGCGGTGGCTGCAAAGCGGTTTTGCATGGTCGCATCCCCCTCAACACCTACGGAATAGTAACATACTTTACCCCCGACACAATACTGGTATCACTTGATACGCTGAGCATTGGCACACCCTCGTAAATAAATGAAACAACAGGCTTTACCGCTGGGCGCAGACCTTCCAGTTCAAGGAAATA
>Ga0068865_100000034_pt1 | contig 84043 bp, 76 predicted proteins | sample KBSMisM12_FD_75293 | JGI IMG/M metagenome (GOLD analysis project Ga0068865, IMG submission 75293) | Miscanthus rhizosphere microbial communities from Kellogg Biological Station, Michigan, USA - KBS Miscanthus M1-2 | ecosystem: Host-associated > Plants > Roots > Rhizosphere > Soil ...
AGGCTGACCTCCTCGCGCAGGACGACCGCCATCAGCAGGTCGAACGGCCCGGCGAAGACGTCGAGGTCCAGATCGAGGTCGAGGTCGGCGACAGCCACTACGCAGCAGACTACGGCAGCGGCAGGCGGCCGAACCCCATCCGCTCACGCACCTCGGCGACGATCGGGGCGGCGATCGCCCGCGCCTTCTCGGCGCCGAGATCGAGGATGCGGTCGAGCTCGGCCTCGTCGGGCCGCAGCCCCTGGTAGCGCTCGCGCACCGGCCTCAAATAAGCGACCACGGCGTCGCCGACGGCCTGCTTGAAGTCGCCGTAGCCGGTGCCGTCGAATTCCTTTTCGACCTCTTTCTGGTCGGTGCCGCAGGCGACCGAGAAGATGTCGATCAGGTTGGTGATCCCCGGCTTGTTCGGCGAGCGGCCGATCTCGCGGCCGGAGTCGGTCACCGCGGAGCGGAACTTCTTGCGGATCGCGTCCGGCTCGTCGAGCACGAGGACGGTCCCCTGCTCGGTCCCCCCCGTCGTCGACATCTTCCGCTCCGGTTCCTGCAGGTCCATGATCCGCGCCCCGACCTTCGGGGTCACCAGCTCCGGCACCACCAGGGTCTCGCCGAAGCGGGCGTTGAAGCGGCGGGCGATCTCCCGCATCAGCTCGACGTGCTGGCGCTGGTCGTCGCCGACCGGCACCTCGGTCGCCCGGTAGGCGAGCACGTCGGCGGCCATCAGCACCGGGTAGTAGAAGAGCGCCGCCGAGGCGAGTTCGCGGTCCTTGCCGACCTTTTCCTTGAACTGGTGCATGCGGTTGAGGTCGCCGTGCGAGGTGACCGCCGAGAGCAGCCAGGTCAGCTCGGCGTGCTCGTAGACGTCGGACTGGCGGAAGAGGATGCAGCGCTCGGGGTCGAGGCCGGCGGCGAGCAGGATCGCGGCGGTGTCGTAGACGCGCTCGCGCAGTTCGACCGGGTCGTAGGGGACCGAGATCGCGTGCAGGTCGACGATGCAGAAGATCGCCGGCTCGCCGCGCTCCTGGCCCTCTACGTACTGGCGGATCGCGCCTATGTAGTTGCCTAAGTGCTTGCGACCGGTGGGCTGGATGCCCGAGAAGATGATGGGGTTCGGCATGAGGTTCGGAGCCTAGTGGTGGGGCCGGGGCCGGTGACCCCTCGTTCGCGTTCTGGGGGCCGGGATGGGGTCCCTCGTTCTGACAAACGGCGACCTGATTAGGTCGCCGTTTTGAGTATCCGCCAGCCCGAGGGACCCCCATCCCGGCCTGAGAAGCCGCAGCGGCTGACGGGTCGGCTTAAACCGGGTCGGCTGCCGCTGGCGCTTTTTCTTGCTGCGGGGCGCAATCGCAGTCGCTGCTGTGACCGCACTCGCCGGCTTGGGCGGAACCGCGGCTGGGGACAGCTTGGCGCTGCCGTTTCGGGTTTTGGACGCCGAGGCCGGCGACGATGCCGCCGAGGATCATCAGGATGCCGGCGATCGCCATGCCGAGGCGGAAAGAAGAGGTCGAGGCGTCTGAGGCCGCTGCCATCACTCGATCGCTGTCGGCCGCCGAGAGGTCTTCGGCGGCGGGGACGGCCAGCGGCTTTTCCTTCGCTTCTTCGACCGCTGCGGCGGCAGGGGGCGACAGCGGTGCGTTGCCGAGTTGGTCGTCGAGCTTGCTGCCGAAGCTTGCGGAGATCACCGCTCCGAGCACGGCGATCGCGAGCAGGCCGGCCACCCGGGAGACGCCGTTGTTGACTCCGGAGGCGACCCCGACCCGATGTTCGTCGACCGAGTCGAGGACGGTGGCGGTAAGCGGGGCCACCGTCGCCGAGAGCCCGACTCCGAAGACGAGCAGGCCGGGGAGCACGTCGGTCAGATAGCTCGTATGGGGCCCGATCCGCATCATCATCAGCAGCCCGATCCCGCCGACGATCGGGCCGGCACTCATCGGCACCCGCGGCCCGGTGCCGGAGGCGATGCGGCCGAAGCGGGGCGAGAGGAAGAACATCAGGATCGAGATCGGCGTCGTCGCCAGGCCCGCCTCCAGAGGCGAGTAGCCGACCACCTGCTGCAGATAGAGACCGACGAAGAAGAGGCCGCCGATCAGGCCGGCGTAGGTCGCGAGCGTGGTCAGGTTGGTGACCCAGAAGTTGCGGATGCGGAAGAGCCCGAGCGGCAGCATCGGGTGGCGCGCGGTCGCCTCGCGGAGGATGAAGAGGCCGAAGCAGAGGATGCCGACGGCCATCGTGCCCCAGACCAGCGGGTCGCTCCAGCCGCGCGAGGGCTGCTCGATCAGGGCGAAGGTCGGCCCGCCGAGCCCGATCGCCGAGAGCGCGATCCCGGCCCAGTCGATGCCGAGGAAGGCGTCCTCGTCGCGGCTCTCCTCCACCGAGTGCAGCGTCAGCAGCACGGTCGCGGCGATCAGCGGGATGTTGACCCAAAAGATCGCCCGCCAGGAGGTGAAGCCGATCAGGGCGCCGCCGCCCGCCGGGCCGATCACCGTCGCGATCCCGGTCCAGGCGGTCCAGGTCCCGACCGCCTTGCCGCGCGCTTCGCCCTCGAAGGTGGAGGCGACGATCGCCAGCGAGCCGGGGACGAGCAGCGCCCCCGTGACCCCCTGCAACGCCCGGGCGCCGATCAGGAACTCGGAGGTCGGCGAGATCGCGCAGAGGATCGAGGTGACGCCGAAGCCGACCAGCCCGATGACGAAGACCCGCCGGCGCCCGAACTGGTCGCCGAGGCTGCCGCCGACGAGCAGCAGCGAGACCAGCGCCAGGGTGTAGGCCTCGACCACCCACTGCTGGCCGGCAAGGCCGACGTCGAGCCCGTCGCTGATCGCCGGCAGGGCGACGTTGACCACGGTGCTGTCGAGGAAGACGACGGTCGAGCCGAGGATCGTCGCGATCAGGGTCAGTCGCTGGGAGCGGGACACCGGGCGAGTCTAAGCGGCGGTTGCCTCCGGCTCCTCGGCTTCGCGCAGCTGCGCCGCCGGGGTGAAGAAGTTGCGGTAGGCGAGCAGGGTCGCGGTGAGAGCGGAGATCGAGACGCTGCCGAGGAGGGTGTAGAGGAGGATCAGCTGCAGGCGGACGGCGTCGGTGGGGCTGGCGCCGGCGAGGAGCATGCCGACCATCGTGCCGGGGAAGAAGATCAGGCCGGTGGTCTTGGTCGAGTCGACGAGGGCGATCATCCCGGAGCGCAGGGAGCGGCGGACGGTCGGCGCGGCGGCTTCGCGGGCGGTGGCGCCGAGCGCCAGGGTCGCCTCGATGCGGGCGCGGGCGTCGCCCATCTCGTCGCCGAGGCGGTTGAGGGCGACGGCGCTGGCGGTCATCGCGTTGCCGATCACCATGCCGCCGACCGGGACCAGGTAGCGCGGGGTCGGTTCGAAGATGCCGAGGGCGACGACGAGACCGAGGGTGGTACCGCCGGCAAGCGCGAGGGCGATCAGCAGCGGCCGGAACGAATCGGGGACCTTGGCGGCGCGGTGGCGGGCGGTGATCGCGCCGAAGAGGACCATCACCGCCAGCAGCGCCAGCACCAGCCAGATCGTGTCGGCCTCGAAGATCAGCTTGATCGCGTAGCCGACGAGGGTGAGCTGGACGATCGAGCGGCCGGTGGCGACGAGGATGTCGCGCTCGAGGTCGGCCTTCTCCCAGAACGAGATCGCAGCCGCCAGGGCCACCAGCACCAGCGAGGCGGCGACCTGCCAGACGGCGATGTGGATCGAGGTGGCCGCGGAGGCGAGCGGGATCACGCCAGCACCTCGGCGAGCGGGCCGCAGCCGACCAGGCGGCCGGCCTCCAGCCGCAGGACCCAGTCGCTGAGCCGGCGCGCCTGCTCGGGGTCGTGGCTGACGAGGACGGTCGAGATCTCGAGCTCGCGGCGCAGCTCGGCCAGCGCCGCCTCGATCGTGTCGCGGGCGGCATGGTCGAGGGCCGAGGTCGGCTCGTCGAGCAGGAGGACGCGCGGGCGCTGGGCCAGCGCCCGCGCCAGCATCGCCCGCTGCTGCTCGCCGACCGAGAGCTTCTTGACGTCGCGATCGGCAAACGACGGGTCGAGCCCGGCATGACCCAGCGTCCCCTCCAGGTCGAGCGGCTCGCCGGCGAGCTCGGCCGCGAAGCGCAGGTTCGACGCGACGGTGCCGTCGAGCAGGGCGGGCAGCTGCGGGACGAGGCCGACCTCGCGCCGCAGCGCCAGCGGCTCATAGGAGCGCAGCGGCCTACCGCGGTAGACGATCTCGCCGCGATCGGGGTCGGCGAGCCGGTTCAGCAGCCGCAGCAGCGTCGACTTCCCGGCGCCGGACGGGCCGACGATCGCCGTCGCCCCCAGCGGGATCCCGGCGCTGAGCGAGTCGAGGACGGTCTTGCCGCCGCGGTCCAGCCCCACCTCCCGAAGCTCGAAGAGCACCGCCGGATCATCCCCCATCGCGTGGTTCCTTTCGGAGGAGATGGGTCCGCAAGGAACCACGGCTCGGCGGTGGCGCAAGACCGCTCTCGTTTGGTCACCTCTATGGCTTGAGGTGGCGTTTGGTTGAAAGAATCCGGGTAAGCACCTAGGCAAGGGAACCAGTCAAGGAACGCATGCAATATGGCTAGAGCAATTTGGAGCGGCACTATCAGCTTCGGGCTGTTGAATGTGCCCGTGCGCCTGTTCAGCGCGGTGGCGCGGCGCAACATCGCCTTGCGCGAGATCCGCGAGTCCGACAACTCCCGGATCAAACACAAGCGGGTCGCCGAAGGGACCGACGAGGAGGTCCCCTACGAGAACATCGTCAAGGCCTACGAGCTGACGCCCGGCCAGTACGTGCCGCTGAGCAAAGACGAGATGGCGGCGCTGGCGCCGGAGAAGACGCGGGCAATCGACGTCCAGGACTTCGTCGACATCGAGGAAATCGACCCCATGTACTTCGACAGCCCCTACTACCTCGGCCCCGCCGACGGAGCCGAGAAGGCCTACTCGCTGCTGGCGGCGGCGATGGAAAGCTCGGGCAAGGCGGCGATCTCCCGCTTCGTCTTCCGCAACAAAGAGCACCTGGCGGCGATCCGCGCCTCCGACGGGGTGCTGACGCTGACGACGATGCGCTTCCACGACGAGGTCGTGCCCCCTTCCGAACTCGACGACGCGCTGCCGGACAAAAAGCCGAAAGTCGCCAAACGCGAGCAGCAGATGGCTGAGCAGCTGATCGACTCGCTCTCGACCGAATTCGAACCCGACGCCTACAAGGACGAGTACCGCGAACAGCTGCTGGCGCTGATCGAACAGAAGGCGGAAGGCAAAGAGATCGTCGCGCCCGAAGCCGAGGCGCCGAAAGCGACCAAAGCTCCGGACCTGATGGCGGCGCTGGAGGAATCGATCGCCGCGGTGAAAGAGAAAGGCAGCGGCGGCGACGGCTCGAAAAAAGCGTCGAAACCGAAAGCCGCCAAAGCCAAGAAGGGCAAATCGAGCGGCAGCTCGAAATCGAAATCGAAAAGCTCTTCCCGCTCCAAAGCCAAAGCTTCGAAATAGGCTCTAGCGCGTGGGCGAGACGCGCCAGGTCGAGGTCGAGGGCAAGGAGCTGCGGCTCTCCAACCTCGACAAGGTGCTGTACCCGAAGACCGGGTTCACCAAGGGCGAGATGGTCGACTACTACGCCAAGGTGGCGCCGGCGGTCGTCCCCCACCTGAGCGGCCGCGCGGTGACGCTGCGGCGGTTCCCGGAAGGGATCGAGGACCTCGACGCCGCCTTCTACGAGAAGCGCTGTCCGAAACACCGGCCGAAATGGGTGAAGACGGCGAAGGTGCAGGCGGGTCCGCGCGCCGGGGTGATCGAGTTCTGTGTCTGCGACAGCCTGCCGACTCTGATCTGGATGGCGCAACTGGCGGCGATCGAGCTGCACCCCTCGCTTTCGAAGAGCCGGGCGCCGAAACGCCCCACCTCACTCGTCTTCGACCTCGACCCGGGGCCGCCGGCCGACGTCGTCGACTGCTCGCGGGTGGCGTTGCGCCTGCGCGAGGTGTTGGAACAGGTCAACCTCCGGTGCTTCGCCAAGACCTCGGGCTCGAAGGGCATGCAGCTCTACGTCCCGCTCAACAGCAAGACCTCCTATGAGGAGACCAGGCCGTTCGGGCAGGCCCTCGCCCAGGTCGTCGCCAACCAGGACCCCGAGAACATCCTCGCGAAGATGGGCAAAAAGACCGATCGCAGCGGCAAGGTCTTCATCGACTGGTACCAGAACAACGAACGCAAAACCACGATCTCCGTCTACAGCCTCCGAGCCCGCGAACGCCCGACTTGCTCGACCCCGATCACCTGGGACGAGGTCGAGCAGGCCGCCGAGTCAGGCAAGGGCGACCACCTCGTCTTCGAGACGACCGACGTGCTCGAGCGGATCGAGAAGCACGGCGACCTCTTCGCGCCGGTACTGGAGATCGAACAGGAGCTGCCCCAGCTTTGACGGCTTGCCGTCGTCGCCGCCTGCCAGCATCGGGGTATGAGCGACGTAGCAGTCGTTGCGGCGATAGCTGGCGGTTCCTCGGTGTTGACTTCCGGAATAACCGCCGCCGTTACCTGGAGCGTGAGTAGAAATTCCTCGCGGGTCGAACTTGCCAAGGTAGAAGCCGAGAACCAGCGCCTACTCCATGAGCATCGGGAAGAAGAACGCCAAAACAGACAAAGGACTTACCACGAGTTCCTCAACAACCTCACCTTGCTGTTTCAGATCCTTGGAACCGAAACCCCGCTCGAGAAAAGGTATGAGATTTGCAGCAACTATCACCACCTGTTTTCAGGGGTGATTCTTTTTGGCTCCCCTTCGGTTCGCGAAGCGGCGCGGCATCTCAACGGGGTCTATCAAGAAATCTGGCCCGCCCTTGAAAAAGAGATAGAGGCAGACCCCGAAAAGCCCTATCCTCAATGCTGGCGAGACGCAACGGCGGATCTTCCCAAGGAGTTCAGCCGCAGATTCACCAAACTTTCCGCCCTGATGCATAAGGACGTCACGCAGAACATTGCGAACGAAGACGCTTTCGCCGGTGGCCTCCCAGAACCGGCCTAAGTACTTTCACCAAGATCCTGCCGGACGACTGGCTGCCTCGTCGCTTTGACCTCGTCTAAGCGGCGAACCGGGGTCGTGTACGGAGCGCTTTTCGCCAGGTCGGGGTTGTTCTCGGCCTCGGTGAGGATCTTCTCCACTGCCTCGGCGAAGGCGTCGAGGGACTCCTTGGTCTCGGTCTCGGTCGGCTCGACCATCAAGGCCTCGTCGACCAGGAGCGGGAAGTAGACGGTCGGCGGGTGGAAGCCGAAGTCGAGCAGGCGCTTGGCGAGGTCCAGGGTCGCGAGGCCGAGGTCGCGCTTCATCGGCTTGCCGGAGAGGACGAACTCGTGCATGCAGTGGCGGTCGAAGGCGATCGGCAGGCGCTCGCCGGCACGACCCTCGGCCAGGCGCGCCTTCAGGTAGTTAGCGTTGAGGACGGCGGTCTCCGAGGCCTCGGCGAGGCCGTCGCCGCCGAGGCTGAGGATGTAGGCGTAGGAGCGGACGAAGACGCCGAAGTTGCCCTGGAAGCCGCGCAGGCGACCGATCGACTTCGGCCGCTCGAAGTCGAGGTCGAAGCTGGGGCCGTGTCCGTTTGAGCCCTCGCGGCGCACCACCTGCGGCTTCGGCAGGTAGGGCTCGATCCGATCGGAGACGGCGATCGGGCCGGCGCCGGGGCCGCCACCGCCGTGGGGCTGGCTGAAGGACTTGTGGAGGTTGACGTGGACGATGTCGAAGCCCATGTCGCCGGGGCGCGAGTGGCCCATCACCGCGTTGAGGTTGGCGCCGTCGTAGTAGAGGGTGCCGCCGGCCTCGTGGATCAGCGATGCGATCTCGGCGATGTTTTCGTCGAAGACGCCGAGCGTGTTCGGGTTGGTCAGCATCAGGCAGGCGACCTCGCCCTCGTTCTCGGCCAGCTTCGCCCGCAGGTCGTCCATCTCGACCCCGCCCTGCTCGTTCGTCGCGACTTTGACCACCTCGTAGCCCGCCATCGTCACCGAGGCCGGGTTGGTCCCGTGCGAGGTGTCGGGCGCCAGCACCTTGGTCCGCTCTTCGCCGCGATCGGCGTGGTAGGCGCGGGTCAGCAGCAGGCCGGCGAGCTCGCCGTGGGAGCCTGCGCTCGGCTGCAGGCTGACGTGCGGCAGGCCGCAGATCTCGCTCAGCGACTCCTGCAGCAGCCACATCAGCTCCAGCGCGCCCTGCGCGCGCCGCGGGTCCTGGGCGGGGTGCAGGCGGGCGTGGCCGGGCAGCGCCGCCACCCGCTCGTTGAGGCGCGGGTTGTGCTTCATCGTGCAGGAACCGAGCGGGTAGAAGCCGCTGTCGAGGTCGAAGTTGCGGCGCGAGAGGCGGTTGTAGTGGCGGACGATCTCCGGCTCGGCGATCTCCGGCAGCCGCGGCGCCTCGGCACGCAGCAGGTTCTCCGGGATCAGCTCGGCGAGCGGCTTCTCGGGCACTTCAACGGCCGGCAGCGCCGCCGCGCGACGGCCCGCCTTCGACTTCTCGAAGATCGTCTGCGCCTTTTCGGCCTGCATCGGGGTCTCGGTGAGAGCCATCAGACAGCCACTCCCTGCCGCTCCGCTGCAACTGCTGCTCCCAGCGCCTCGGCCAGCTCGTCGATCTGCGCCTTGGTGCGGCGCTCGGTGATTGCGACCAGGAGGCCGTCCTCGAACTCGGGGTAGTCGCGGCCGAGCGAGTAGCCAGCGGCGATGCCGCGCTCGGCGACGCGGTCGATGACTTTCTCCACCGGCGCGTCTAGCCGAACCGCGAACTCGCGGGCAACCGGCGCCTCGTGCAGCATTTCGATCCCGTTGACCGCGGCCAGCCGCTCGCGCGCATACGCCGTCCGCTGGACCAGCAGCTCACCGAGCTCGCGGAACCCTTGGCGGCCGAGCCACGCCAGGTGGACCATGGCGCCCAAGGCGTTCAGTGCCTGAGCGGTGCATATGTTGTTGGTGGCTTTCTCGCGGCGGATGTGCTGCTCGCGCGTCTGCAGCGCCAGGACGAAGCCGCGGCGGCCGTCGACGTCCTCGGTTTCTCCGGCGATCCGCCCGGGCATGCGGCGGATCTGCGCCTCGGTCGCGCAGAAGAAGCCGAACGAAGGGCCGCCGAAGTCCAAGCGGTTGCCGAGCGGCTGGCCCTCGCCGAGGGCGATGTCGGCACCGCACTCGCCGGGCGGCTTGAGGATTCCCAGCGTCATCGGGTCGCAGGCGACGATCAAGAGCGCCCCGTGCTCCTTCGCTACCGCCCCCAGCGCCTCGATGTCCTCGACCGCGCCGAGGAAGTTCGGGCTCTGCAGGATCACCGCCGCGGTCTCGCCGTCGACCGCCTCGGCCAGCGCCGCCGCGTGCGTCAGCCCGCCCTCGAGCCCGACCTCGACCACCTCGGCGCCGTAGCCGACCGAGTAGGTGCGCAGCGTCTCGCGGCTGTGGGGGTGGACGCCGCGGGAGACGACGAAGCGCGTGCGCTTGGTCGCGCCCATCGCCAGGTAGCCGGCCGAGGCCACCGAGGACGGCCCCTCGTAGAGCCCGGCATTCGACACCGGCAGCCCGGTCAGCTCCGACATCGCCGTCTGGAACTCGAACATCACCTGCAGGCCGCCCTGGCTGATCTCCGGCTGGTACGGCGTATAAGGGGTGAGGAACTCGCTGCGCGAGGTGATCGCGTCGACGATCGCCGGCACGTAGTGGTCGTACATCCCGCCGCCGACGAAACAGACCTGCTCCTCGGCGTCGGAGTTGCGCTCGGCCAGCGCCGCCAGCCGCTCGTAGACCTCGGCCTCGCTCATCCCGTCCGGCAGCGCCAAGGGTCGGCCCAAGCGCAGCGGCGCGGGGATCTGCTCGAAGAGCTCGTCGACCGCGGAGACGCCGATCGCCTCGAGCATCTCCTGCCGGTCGTCAGGGGTGGCGGAGGTGTAACGAGTCACGCCGACTAAGGCTAGGGAAGCCGGGTGTCGGGCTTTTCGACTAGCTGTCCAGCAACTTGCGGTATTCGGCGACGCCGAGGAGCGTCTCCGACTCCTCCGGGTGACTGAGCCGCACCTTGACCAGCCAGCCCTCGCCGTAGGGGTCCTCGTTGACCTTCTCCGGCGTGTCCTGGAGCGCGTCGTTGACCTCGATCACCTCGCCGGACAGCGGCGCGATCACGTCGCTGACCGCCTTCACCGACTCGACCTCGGCATACGAGGAGTCTTTCTGGATCGTCGCGCCGACCTCGGGGGGATCGAAGAAGACGACCTCGCCGAGCGAGTCCTGCGCGTACCAGGTGATCCCCAGGGTCGCCTGATCCCCTTCGATCCGGGCCCAGTCGTGTTCCTCGTGATAGCGAAGGTCTTCGGGGTAGGTGCCTTCTGATGATCCGGGTGCCAAGGCTCAACTCCTTTTCGCGTACAGGGGCTTGGAAGCTATCCGGGCGGGGCGGCGTTTGCCGCGCACGTCGATCTCGAGCTCGGTTCCGACATCGGTCAGGTCGCTGCGGACGTAGGCCATGCCGGCGCCGAGCTCGAGCGAGGGCGAGAAGGTGCCGCTGGTCACGGTGCCGACCTCCTCCTCGCCCCGGATCACCGGGTTGCCTTCGCGCGGGATCCCCTGGCCCTCGATCTTGAAGGCGACGAGCTGCTCGGCCGTTCCCTCGGCGCGGGCCCGGGCGACCGCTTCGGCGCCGATGAACCCGGTTGCCTCCTTGCAGCACCAGCCGAGGCCGGCTCCGATCGGGTTGCGGTCCGGGGTCAGCTCGTTGCCGTGGAGCGGGTAACAGACCTCCAGCCGCAGGGTGTCGCGCGCCCCGAGCCCGCAGGGGACGACGCCGGCGTCGAGCAGCTCCGCCCAGATCGGCACCGCGACCTCGGGATCCAGCAGCAGCTCGACCCCGTCCTCACCGGTGTAGCCGGTGCCGCAGGCGAGCGCCGGGCGGCGGCCGACCTGGATGTGGGCGACGTGGAAGCGCGGCGGCAGCTCGATCCGCAGCGCGCGGGAGACGACAGCGCGGGCGTGTGGCCCTTGGACCGCGAGCATCGCGTAGCGGTCGGCGACGTCGCGGACGAGGACGTCGAAGGAGCGGCTCTGGCGGCCGAGCCAGGCGAGGTCGGTCTCGTGGTTGGCGGCGTTGGTGACGATCAGGAAGCGGTCGGCGCCGAGCCGATAGGCGAAGAGGTCGTCGATCACACCGCCCTCCTCGTTGCAGAGCACCGAGTACTGCGCGCCTCCGACCCCGACCCTGGCGACGTCGTTGGAAAGAACCCGCTGCAGAAACGCGAGCGCTCCCGGTCCCTCGACCTCGACCTCGCCCATGTGGGAGACGTCGAACATCCCCGCGTGGTGGCGCACCGCCGAGTGCTCCTCGCGGATCCCCTCGTAAGTCACCGGCATCTCCCAGCCGGCAAACGGAACCATCTTCGCCCCGAGCTGGACATGCTGCTCATAAAGAGGAGTACGCATCGACCCCAGCCTATTCGTCGGTGGCTCCGGCCTGCCGGGGGCGGGTGCCCCTCACCAGACACTCAACAACGAGCCATAGCTGGAGAGGGGCACCCGCCCCCGGCCACACCTACTCTTTGAGGAACCCCGGCACGTCGATGTCGTCCTCCGAAACCCGAAGTTTCCTGATTTCGGTGTCCTCGGCCGACACCCGCGGGCGGCTCTCGTAGCGGCGGCGGACCCGCTGCGGCGAGCGGGCCAACAGCTCGAAGCCTTCGAAGCCGGTGGCGATGACCGTGACGCGGACCTCGTCCTTCATCGACTGGTCGACGACCGAGCCGAAGATGATGTTGGCGTTGTCGTCGGCCTCGGCCTGGACCAGCTGGGCGGCCTCGTTGACCTCGAACAGGCCGAGGTCCTCGGGGCCGGTGATGTTCAGCAGCATCCCGGTAGCGCCTTTGATCGACTCCTCGATCAAAGGCGAGGTGATCGCCGCCTTGGCGGCGTCAAGGGCCCGGGCCTCTCCGGTCGCCGAGCCGACGCCCATCAGGGCCGAGCCGGCGTCGCGCATGATCGTCCGCACGTCGGCGAAGTCGAGGTTGATCAGGCCCGGGATCGTGATCAGGTCGGTGATGCCCTGGACGCCCTGGCGGAGGATGTCGTCGGCCTGGCGGAACGCCTCGAGGACGCTGGTCCGCCGCTCGACCGCCTGCAGCAGCTTCTCGTTCGGGACGATGATCAGGGTGTCGACTTTGTTGCGCAGTTTCTCGATCCCCTCGAGCGCCTGCTGCATCCGCCGTTTGCCCTCGAACTCGAACGGTTTGGTCACGGCACCCACGGTCAGCGCGCCGATCTCCTCCTTGGCGATCTCGGCGATGACCGGCGCCGAGCCGGTGCCGGTGCCGCCGCCCTCGCCGGCGGTGACGAAGACCATGTCGGCGCCCTTCAGCGCCTCCTTGATCTCGTCGCGGCTCTCGGCCGCCGCGCCCGCGCCGACCTCAGGGTTGCCGCCGGCGCCGAGGCCGCGGGTCAACTCCTGCCCGATCGAGAGCTTGATGTCGGCGTCGCAGGCCTGAAGAGCCTGCGCGTCGGTGTTGACGGCGACGAACTCGACGCCGCGAATGCCGGCGTCGATCATGCGGCTGACCGCATTGGTGCCACCGCCGCCGGCGCCGACGACCTTGATGACCGCGAGGTAAGTGGATTCCATCTCCCGATTTTCTCCAGCGCGCCCGGTTTCCCTCTGGCGCTATTGAAAGCTTTCAGTTGAGTTGAGCCTTTGTTCCGTCCGAGCCTTCAGCGATGCTTGAGGGTCCAAGCCGCTGCGATTCGGGCGGAATTTGCGCTTGAACGTAGGGCATTCCCGAGGTTCTGTCAAACCGCCGCAGGCGCTTGTGCAGGCACATTTCTCGACCCCAGGTTGAGGGTTGGCCTAGGCTCAGGTGCTACTTGAGGGTTTGCGGAGCGGCTTGCTAGAGCGGTTTCCGAGGGCTCATCCCCGCCTCAAGGTGCGGACGGGAGTTCGTGTTCGGAGCCTCCGTAGGAGGGCCGACTCGGCGCCTGCAGGTCTACATAATCGAGCGCGGTCACTTCTGGATCGGCAAGGATGCCGGCCGCCGCCCGCCACTTCTTCGCCACCTGCGAAGCATTCCCGAAGAAGAGTTCGATACCGGTGTCGAGGGTCACCTCCACCCCGCTTTCGCCGTAGCCGCTGCTTTCCACATAAGGGCGAAGCTGGTCGGGCACGGCGGCGAGGACCTGCACCTGTTCGCGGGCCGGGCCCTTCACCCGCCCGCCTTTGGGCGGTTTGTCCAAGGACAGCTGCGGCAGCGGCGGTTCTTCGGGCAGCGGCAGCCAGCGGACCAGAGCCCCGTCGGCGGCGACGCCGATCGCTTCTTCGCCTTCGCCGATCGTCGCCGCCAGTCGTGGCACCAGCACCCGCGGTTCCGCCGTGTCCTGCCGGATCAGAAACCAATAGGCGACGATCGCGACCAAGACGAGGAGGACGGCCGCGGCGATCGCCCGCGCCCTTACAGATCCCAGCCGGCCGGCCACTCGACCTCCCCCAGGATCTGGACCTCGGCTTCGAGCTCGACCCCGAAGCGCTGGTGGACGCGCCGCCGGCCCTCTGCCATCAGCTCGAGCACGTCGGCGGTGGTCCCGTCGCGGTCGTTCTCGACGAAGTTCGCGTGCTTCTCGGAGAAGCGGACGCCGCCGTGGCGGAGCCCGCGGCAGCCCGCCGCCTCCAGCAGCTGGCCCGCCGACCTGCCTTCGGCACGCTCGTCCTCGGGGTTCTTGAAGGTCGAGCCGAAGGTCTTGATCCCCGAGGGCTGCGCCTCGCGGCGGCGCTCGCGCATGCCGGCGAGGGTGCCCTTGATCTCCTCCGGATCGGCCGGCTGCAGGTGGAAGGAGGCGCGGGCGACGATCTCCCCCGGCCGCAGGTTCGAGCGTCGGTACTCGAAACCGAGCTGGTCGGGACCGCGCCGGTCGCTGCCCTGCGCGGTGCAGACGTCGACCCACTCGAGCACCCGCGCGAGCTGCCCGCCGTAGGCGTTGGCGTTCATCCGCACGGCACCGCCGACGGTGCCCGGAATGTTCACCCCGAACTCGAGCCCCGAGAGCCCCCAGCCGGCGGTCTTCGCGGCGGCCGAGGGAAAGCGGTAGCCGCCGCCGCAGACCACCCGCTCGCCTGCGCGCTCGATCTCCGCCAGCGCACCGTCGAGCTTGATCGCCAGGCCGTGGAAGCCGGCGTCGGCGACGAGGAGGTTCGAGCCCGAGCCGACCACCCCGATCGGCAGCCCCTCCCCATCGGCCCAGCGCAGTGCAGCGAGCAGGCTCTCCTCGTCCTGCGGGCGCGCGAACCAGTCGGCGGAGCCGCCGGTGCGGATGGTCGTCAGCCGCGCCAGCGGGAAATCTCGCTGCACACCCTCGGGAGGCGTCGTCATCGCGACGCCTCCGCACCCGCCGGCTCGGTCGCCAGCTGCTCGCCGAGCTTGAAGACGTCGCCGGCGCCGATCGTCACCAGCACACCGTCGGCCCCTGGGGTGTCGAGGCGAGCGGCGAGGGCGCGGTAGGCGGTCTCCAGCTCCGGCAGCCACCAGACCGGCTTGCCGCCGATCCGCTCGGCGGCGGCCTGCGCCACCTGCAGCCCGCTGACCCCGGCCAGCTCGCCTACCGGCTGCTCGCGGGCGGGATAGACGTCGAGGACGACCACCTCGTCGGCGAGCGCCAGGGCGGCGCCGAACTCGGTCGCCAGCGCCTTCGTCCGCGAGTAGAGGTGGGGTTGGAAGACGGCGATCAGTCGGCTCGGCTCGAGTTCCCGCAGCGCCGAGAGCGCGGCCCGCACCTCGGTCGGGTGGTGGGCGTAGTCGTCATATATATGGACCGCGTCCCGCGAGCCCTTCAGCTGCAGGCGGCGGTGGACGCCTGCAAAGCCGGCAAGTGCTTTCGCGGCGGCCTCGACGTCGAGCCCGGCGAGCTCGATCGCGGCGAGGGCGGCGCGGGCGTTGCGCAGGTTGTGCTCTCCCGGGACAGCCGGCTGTAGGTCCACCGGCCCCGGCATGCTCGCGTCGAAACTAGTTTCCTCGCCGCGCTGCCCCAGCCAGCCCATCTCCTCGTCGGCCGGGACGACCAAGCCGCGCGCCGGCGCGACGAAGCTGCGGAAGGCCTCGTGGAGCTCGGCCAGGGACCCCCAACGGGTGTGGTGGTCCATCTCGACGTTGGTGACGACGGCGACCTCCGGTCGCAGCCGCAGGAAGCTGGCATCGCTCTCATCGGCCTCGGCGACCACCCACTCCCCCTCCCCCCAGCCGGCGTTGGCGGTACCGCCGTCGAGTCCCAGCCCCGGCACCTCGCCGCCGACGAAGAAGGCGGGGTCGGCGCCGAGCGCCCGCAGCGCCCAGGCGGTCATCGCGGTCGTCGTCGTCTTGCCATGGGTGCCGGCGATCGCGATCAGCCGCTTCTCGGCGCAGAGCTCGGCCAGCAGGGCGCCGCGGTGGATCGGCTCGATCCCACGCTCGCGCGCCAGCGCCAGCTCCGGGTTGTCGGCGCCGATCGCAGTGGAGACGACGACTTCGGCTCCCTCGGGCAGGTTGGCGGCGTCGTGCCCGACCACGGGTTCCACCCCCGCCACCCGCAGGCGCTCCATATAAGAGGAATCGCTGCGATCGCTGCCGGTGACGGTCGCGCCGAGCCGCGCGCAGACAAGCGCCAACCCGCTCATCCCGGCGCCGCCGATGCCGATGAAGTGCAGCCTCCGCCCTGACCAGTCCGTCATAGGGAGACCCCCTCGCGAAACTGCGAAGGACCCGACATATTCGGGTTTTTTGCGGTCTCGCGGAGATGGAAGGTCACGTGGCCGCCCTCAAGACCTCGTCGGCGATGCGGCGGGCGGCGTCGGGCTTGGCGAGGCGTCGGGCGGCAGCGGCCATCTGCGCCAGCCGCTCCTGATCACCCAGGACCGACGCCACCTCGGTTCCCAGCCGCTTCGCCGTCAGCTCGGTGTCGGGGATGACCGCCGCGGCGCCGCCGGTGCGCATCCACTCGGCGTTGGCGGTCTGGTGGTCGGCGGTGGCGAAGGGGAAGGGGACGAGGATCGCCGGGCGGCCGGCGGCGACCACCTCGAAGATCGAACCGCCGGAACGGGCGAGGACGAGGTCGGCGGCAGCGAGGGCGTCGCCGAGGTTCGGCTCGTACTCGAGCAGCGTGTAGCGGTCGCGGTGCTCTGCGGCCGCGAGCCGGCGCTCGATCTCGGCGTAATCGCGCTTCCCCGCGATATGGAGGACGTGGAAGTCGCGCTCGCCGTCCTCGGCGAAGGCCTCGACCGCGGCGAAATTGATCGTGCGGGCGCCCTGGCTGCCGCCGAAGACAAGCAGGCAGCGGGCGTCGGCGGCGATCCCGAACCGCTCGCGCGCCTTCGCCCGGTCGGCTTCCAGCACCGCCCTCGGCACCGGCCGCCCGGTCACCAGGTAGGGCTCCCCCTCCCGCCCGGGGATCGGGAACGCCAGGCAGACGCGCCGTGCCCGCCGCGCCAGCAGGCGGTTGGCAAGCCCGAGATGGCTGTCGGCCTCGGTGAGGACGAGCGGGGTCCGGGTCAGCGCCGCCGCCAGGCCGGCCGGTCCGGCGACGTAGCCGCCGCCGCCCATCACCACGTCGGCGCCGCGACGGCGCAGGACCTTCCGCGCCGCCTCGACCGCGCCCAGAGCCTCCGCCCCTGCCCGCGCCGCCTTCAGCGGGTTGCGGCGGTCGATCCCGCGCACCTTGACAAGGTCGATTTCGTAGCCCGCCGCCGGCACCAGCTCCGCCTCCATCCGCCCCCTCGCCCCGAGGAAGCTGACCTCGGCCCCGCTAGCCAGAAGCTCGTCGGCGACCGCCATGGCGGGTACGACGTGCCCCGCCGTTCCCCCCGCCGCTACTACGACCTTTGGCTTTCCTGGCACTGCTCTGCCGGCTCCTTGATTTGCTCGCGGGCGCGCGCCCACCTTGGACGACGCGGAGTTTGCCGGCGCCGGTGGTCGAGCCCCGCGCCGCCTTCGCCGAGCCGCCGCGGGCGACGTTGAGGATCAGGCCGACGGCGAACAGGGTCGCCATCAGCGAGCTGTTGCCGTAGGAGACGAAGGGCAGCGGCACCCCCGTCAGCGGCGCCAACCCCATCACCGCGAAGAGGTTGATCGTCGCCTGGACCAGGACCAACGAGGTCAGCCCGGCGACCAGCAGCTTCGAGTAGTTGTCCTTTGCTTTCTGCGCGGTTTTGAGACCGGCGTAGCCGAAGAGGCCGAAGAGGCCGACCAGCGCGGTGATCCCCGCCATCCCCAGCTCTTCGCCGATCACCGCGGTGATCATGTCCGTGTGGGCCTCCGGCAGGTAGAAGGCCTTGGAGACGCCGTTGCCGATCCCGACCCCGAAGAAGCCGCCCGAGCCGAGGGCGATCTTCGCCTGGGCGGCCTGGAAGCCCGCTCCTTCGGCCGAGGCGCTCGGGTTGAGGAAGGAGGTGAGGCGCGCCATCCGGTAGGGCTCGACGACCGCCATCAGCAGCATCAGCCCGCCGATCACCAGCGCGATCTTGCCCAGATCGGCCGCCCGCGCGCCGGAGGCGACCAGGGTCGCGGCGACGGCGAAGACGATCACCATCGTCGTCCCCATGTCGGGCTCCAGCATGATCAGCAGGCAGGAGGCGCCGGTGACTAGGAGGAAGGGCATGATCCCTTCCAGGGAGCGGGCCCGCTTCGGTTTGCGCGCCAGCAGGTCGGCGCCGTAGAGGATCAGCGCCACCTTCGCCAGCTCCGAGGGCTGGATCTGGAGGAAGCCGCCGCCGATCCAGCGGGTGGCGCCGTTGACTTCGCTGCCGGCGCCGAGGACGGCGAGGAGGAGGAAGATCGAGCCGCCGAGCAGCAGCGGCGTCAGGTTGCGGATCTTCTCGAGCCCGACGTGCGAGGTCACCCGCATGATCACCAGCGCGATCGCGCCGAAGAGCAGCGTGCGCTTCAGGTAGTAGGCGCTGCTCGAAAGTCCGCCTTCCTGCAGCACTTTCGTCGTCGAGCTGGCGGAGAAGACCATGACCACGCCGAGCGCCAGAAGGCAAAGGGTCGCGGTCAGCAGCATGTTGTACTCGGGCGAAACCCGGGCCCGCGCCCGCTTCTTCTTCGTCCGCTTTTTCGCCGCCGGCCTGCCGCGGCCGAGCGAGATCGAACCGGCGCTCATTGCGGCAGCCCTCCGACGATCTCGCGGAAGCGCTCGCCGCGCTGCTCGAAGTTGTCGAAGGCGTCGAAGCTGGCGCAGGCCGGAGAGAGCAGGACGACCTCGCCCGGCGCCGCCGCCGTGGCCGCGCGCCGCACCGCGTCCTCGAGGTCGTCGCAGCGGTGCAGCTCGACCCCGGCCTCGACGACCGGCGCCAGCTCGCGTGCCATCCGCTCGCTGGTGGCGCCGATCAGGTAACAGGCGCGGACCCGCTCGCGGATCGGGTCGATCAGCGGCGTGAACGGCTCGTCCTTCTCGCTGCCGCCGAGGATCGCGCGGACGCCGCCCTCGAAAGCCCGGATCCCGACCGTCGCCGAGGCGACGTTGGTCGCCTTCGAGTCGTTGACGTAACGGACGCCGCCGATCTCGGCCACCTCCTCGAGCCGGTGCGGGACACCGGCGAAGCTGCGCAGCCCCTCGCGCACCGCCTCGCGGTCGAGCCCCATCGCCAGCGCCGCCGCCGCCGCGGCCATCGCGTTGGCGACGTTGTGCTCGCCGAAGAGGCCGAGCTCGTCGACCCCGATCAGCGGCTCGCCGTCGTAGAAGATCGTGCCCTCGGCGACCGCGACCTCGCACTCGGGGGCGGCACCGCGGCAGAAGGCGATCCGGCGGGCGCAGCCGCCGAGGTCGACGCCGGCCAGGAAGGGGTCGTCGGCGTTGTAGACGGCGACGTCGTCGTTGCCCTGGTTGGCGAAGATCCGCAGCTTCGCCGCCAGGTAGGACTCGAGGTCGCGGTGGCGGTCGAGGTGATCGGGCGCGAGGTTGAGGAAGACGGCGCACTCGGGGGCGAAGGCGACCGTATCCTCGAGCTGGAAGCTGGAGCACTCGCAGACGATCGTCTCGTCGGCGGGGACCTCGCCGACCAGCTCCGAGAGCGCCGTGCCGACGTTCCCCGCGACCGCCACCGGCTCGCCGGCGCTGCGGTAGAGGTGACCGAGCAGCTCGACCGTCGTCGTCTTGCCGTTGGTGCCGGTGACCGCGAGGAAGCGGTTGGGCAGCGCCCGCCAGGCGAGCTCGAGCTCCCCCACCACCTCGATCTCCCGCTCCAGAGCGGCAGCGATCACCGGCGCCTCCCGGGGAACTCCCGGGCTCTTGACGACCGTCCGCATCCCCTCGAGCTGTGCCACTCCATCCGTATCCAGAAAGACTTCGACGCCGACCCCCTCCAACCCTGCCGCCCCGTCGGGATGCCCGGAATCGACCGCGCGCACGGCCTCCCCCCGAGCCGCCAGCATCCGCGCCGCCGCCTGCCCTGAGCGTTTAAGTCCCACGATGAGGAAAGGTCCTCGGGGCAGAGGGGGGCGAATCTCCTTGGCCTGAACCCTTATAGACACATGCCGAAGCTTCGCGAGCGTGCCGGATACCCCTCCGCGGTGCCTGATCGGGTTCCGGGTAGCACTATTGCTACCCTGCGACGCATGCCCGAGATACCTCAGAAAAGACTCCGCAACGAGATCGGGGAAATCCTCCGTCGCGCCGAGGCCGGCGAGAAATTCACGATCACGGTCTCAGGCCGTCCCGTAGCGGAGCTAGGCCCGACCCGAAGCCGAGCGTGGGTCGACAACAGCGTCCTCGAGGAGCTCGCGAAACTGCCGGTCGACGAGAACCTCGGTAAAGACATCCGCGAGTTCGACATCCAGCTGCGGGATCCATGGGCAGAGCGTGAATAAAGCGATCCTCGATACCTCGGTCCTCATCGAGGATCCCTCCGTGGAAACCGGAGGCAAGGCGGCGATCAGCACCGTTTCCCTGTCGGAGCTCCATTTCGGCACTCTGGTCGCCACCGATCCGTTCGAGCGCGCTCGGCGCACGAGGCAACTGGGGTTCATCGAGGCGCACTTCGACGCCCTTGCGCTTGACGAGGAGGTTGCCAGGGTTCTCGGCCAACTACAGGCTGCCGTCTCCGGCCGGGGCGCAAACCCCCGCAGCCGCACCGCCGACCTGGCGATCGCGGCCACTGCGATTGTTCACGAGGCAGTTCTGTTCACCAGGAACCACAAGGACTTCAAGCTCGTTGCCGATCTCGTCGAAGTCCGCGAACCGCCCAGCTGATCAGCGGACGAACTCACGGATCTCCCGCGCCAGCGCCTCGGGCTGGTCCTCGGGGATCAGGGTGAAACAGTCGGGCAGCTCGACATAGCGGCTGTTCGGGAAGGAGGCGGCGAGGGCGCGGCCGGCCTCGTTGGGCATCATCTTCCCCTCCTTGTCCCAGACGACGAGGACCGGCTTCTCGAAGGAGGGCAGGGATGCGGTCGCGCGGGCGAGGTCGTGCTTGCCGCGCATCGCGTCGCCCGCGTAGCGGCGCAGGTCACGGCGGATCTCCTTCTTGCGCAGGGGCTCCATCCAGTCGCGCATCAGCTCGTCGGGAACGCCGCGCTTGGTCATCTGGCCGAAGACGAAGGGCAGCCGGCGCAGCCGTGGCTGCAGCAGCAGGCCCCGGGTGGCGACGTAGCCGCCGGGCAGCTTGGCCGAGAGCCAGGCGGCGAAGCCCGCGAGGCCGGGCGGATAGTTCCCCGCGGTCTCGCAGGAGACGAGGACGAGCCGGCCGACCCGCTCCATGCCGCCCTCGGCGATCATCACCTGCGCCCCGCACCAGTCGTTGAAGCAGAGGGTGACGTCGCGCAGGTTCGCCGCCGCGAGGAACTCGGTGACTATCCGCCCCATCCCGACCAGGGTCAGGTCGGCGTCGGGCTTCATCGGTTTCCAGTGCGCCCCGGTCGGCAGCGCGGGCGAGACGCAGCGGAACTCCGGCGTCAGCTCGTCGATCACCTTCCGCCACTGCTTCCAGTCCATCAGCAGCCCCGGGATCATCACCACGACCCGACCGTCGCCGCCGGTGTCCTGGTAGGCGATCCGCCCGGCGGTGACCTCTACCTCTGGCATGACCTGGATTCAACACTAGGCGAGCGAAAACCAAGCCTGGCAAGGACGCAGGGAGCGCCGTGTGCTTTGCACAAAAGCGACCGAGGACGCGGCCAGGCGCCGGTTTGCAGCCGCCTAGCGGCCGATCGACTGCTGATAGAGCGTGAAGCCGATGCCGCTGCAGACGGCGGCGATGATCCAGAAGCGGAGCATGATCTTCGTCTCCGACCAGGCCATCATCTCGAAGTGGTGGTGGAGCGGCGCCATCAGCAGGACACGGCGACGGAAGGTCTTGAAGGCGAAGACCTGGAGCAGGACCGAGAGCGCCTCGATCACGAAGATGCCGCCGATGATGATCAGCAGGACCTCGGTCTGGGTCATCACTGCCAGCGCCCCGATCGCGCCGCCGAGACCGAGCGAGCCCGTGTCGCCCATGAAGATCGAAGCCGGGAAGGCGTTGTACCAGAGGAAACCGATGCAGGCGCCGACCAGGCAGGCGGAAAGCAGCGCCAGGTTCTGCTGCTCGTTGGCAACGAAGGCGATCGCCGTGTAGGCGAGGAGGACGATCGCGCAGGAGCCGGCGGCGAGGCCGTCGAGGCCGTCGGTGAGGTTGACGCCGTTGGAGGTGCCGGCGATGACGAGGAAGACGAGGACGAAGTAGAGGACCGGGCCGAGGTCGAGGCTGCCGTCGCCGATTCGGAAGTAGAGCGTCGGTTCGAGGCCGACCGAGTGGCGTGCGACCCACCAGAGGCCGAAGGCGAGGAGCAGCTGGCCGAGCAGCTTCCAGCGGCCGGCGAGCCCGAGCGAGCGGCGTTTGACGATCTTGATGTAGTCGTCGGCGAAGCCGAGGGCGGCGCAGCCCATCGCGACGCCGAAGACGGCGAGGCTCTGCGCGTCGCGGTCGGAGAGGACGAGGAACGGGACGCAGATCGAGGCGAAGACGATCAGCCCCCCCATCGTCGGCGTCCCCGCCTTCGTGTGGTGCTCCTGCGGGCCCTCCTCGCGGATGTGCTGGCCGAACTCGCGGACGCGGAGGAACTCGATGAACTTGGGGCCGAGGAAGATGCAGATCAGCATCGCCGCCATGCCGGCGATCAGGACTTCACCCATCGCCGACCTCCACCAGCTCCGGCAGCTGCTCGGCGACGGTCTCGAGGCCGGCCGAGCGCGAGCCCTTGATCAGGACCGCGTCGCGTGGTTCCAACCGTGCCGCCAGCAGCTCGGCGGCCTCGTCGGGGTCGGCGACGAGCTCGTCGGGGTCGTAGTCGCGGGCAGGCAGTCCGACCCCGATCACGAAGTCGATCCCGGCGGCGCGGGCGTGCTCACCCACCTCGCGGTGGTAGCGCGGCGCCTCCGGCCCCAGCTCGCCCATCTCGCCCAGCACGGCAATCGTGCGCTCGGCGCCGAGGGTCGCGAGATGGTCGAGCGCCGCGCGCATCGACACCGGGTTGGCGTTGTAGCAGTCGTTCACGAGGACGATGCCGCCGGGCAGCTCGATTCGCTCGCCACGGAAGCGTGAGAATCCTATGTCCGCCGCCCGGTCGGCCATTCCGGCGAGGTCGGCGCCTAGGGCGACGCCGGCGGCGATCGCGGCCAGCGCATTGGTGAGGTTGTGGGCCTCGCTGAAGGGGAAGTGGAAGCGTTCGCTGCCGACCGGCGTGCGGAGCATGGCCTCGGTGACGCTGTCCTGCACCCGCACCTCGGTCGCCTCGACGTCGCCGCTGGGGCCGAAGCGCAGCAGTCGCGGCGCCCGCTCCAGGTGCGGCTCCAGCTCCCCCGCTTCGACCGGCGCCACCGCGGCCCCGTCCGGGGGTAGGTCGTCGAGGATCTCCGCCTTCGCCGCCGCGATCGCCTCGACCGAGCCGAGCAGCTCGACGTGGACCGGGCCGACGTTGGTGATCACCGCAACCTCGGGCTCGGCGATAGCGGCCAGTTCGGCGATCTGCCCTTTCCCCCGCATCGCCATCTCCAGCACGAGCACGTCGGTGTCCGCGGGGGCTTCGAGGATCGTCAGCGGCAGCCCGATCTCGGTGTTGAAGTTCTGCGGGTTGGCGTGGATCCGACCCGGCAGCAGCGCCCGGGCGATGTCCTTGACCGAGGTCTTGCCGACCGAGCCGGTGACGCCGACGACCCGGGCGCCGAGCGCGCGCCGGTAGGTGCGAGCAAGCGAGTGCATCGCCGCCAGTGGATCCTCGGCCACAAAGATCCAAGGGCGGCGTTCGTCTTTGGGACTCCCATACCGGTCCAAGGACGAACGCCACGCCGGTGAGACGACCACGCCCCAGGCGCCGGCCTCGATCGCCGCGCCCGCGAACTCGCCGCCGTCGCGTTTCTCGCCGCGGAGGCCGAAGAAGAGGTCGCCGGGACCCGCCTCGGCCGAGTTGATCGTCGCCCGCCGCGGCGGCTCGCCCGGACCTTCCGCGACCACCTCCGCCCCCAGCGCGGCAGCGATCTGCGCCGGCGAGAGGTTCACACCGCGGTTCCCAGCTTGCGGAGCTCCTCGCGGGCGACCTCGCGGTCGTCGAAGGGGATCTTGCGACCGTCCGCGAACTCCTGCCCCTGCTCGTGCCCCTTGCCGGCGATGACGACGGTATCGCCGGGCTGCGCGCGCCCGAGCGCCAGGGCGATCGCCTCGCGACGGTCGACGACCACCTCCAGCTCCTTCGCTGCCTCCGCCCCCGAGGCCACTTCGCCGACGATCGTCGAGGGGTCCTCCGAGCGCGGGTTGTCGGAGGTGATCACGGCCAGGTCGGAGAGCTCGGCCCCCGCCCGGCCCATCTTCGGCCGCTTGTCGCGGTCGCGGTCACCGCCGGCGCCGAAGACCGAGATCACCCGGCCGGAAGTGATCCGCCGCGCCGCCCGCAGCACGTTCTCCAGCGAGTCGGGCGTGTGGGCGTAGTCGACGAGGACGCCGAAGCCCTGGCCCTCGTCGACCGGCTCGAACCGCCCCGGCACCCGGGCCGCCCGCGCCAGCCCGGCCGCGGCGATGTCGCCGCCCACCCCCATCGCCTCGGCGGCGGCGAAGGCGCCGAGCGCGTTGGCGACGTTGAAGTGGCCCGGCAGCGCCGTCCGCAGCCGCAGCGTGCCGAGGCTGAAGCTCGCCCCGAGGGCGTCGAACTCGACATCCCGGGCGCTGTAGTCGGCCTCCGCCCCCTCGGCCGAGAAGGTGACGCACTCGAACTCCTTCGCCAGCCGCCGCCCGTAGGGGTCGTCGACGTTGACGATCCGCACCTTCGGCCCCATCTCGAAGAGCTTGCGCTTGGCGAGGAAGTACTCCTCCATGTCGGCGTGAAAATCGAGGTGGTCCTGGGTGAGGTTGGTGAAGAGGGCGACCTCGAAGTGGATCGCGTCGGCGCGGTGCAGCGTGAGCGCGTGCGAGGAGACCTCCATCGCGCAGGCTTCGTCGCCGCCCTCGAGCATCTGCCGGAAGGTCCGCTGCAGCTCGATCGCCTCCGGCGTCGTCCGCTCCACTTCCTTCTCCACCCCGCCGACCACCTGCTTTACCGTCCCGAGCAGGCCGCAGCGGAAGTCGGCTGCCTGGAGGATCTCGCGGACGAGGAAGGCGGTGGTCGTCTTCCCGTTCGTCCCGGTGACGCCGACCACCCGCAGCTCCGCCGTCGGGTCGCCCCAGAACCGCGCCGCCAGCGGCGCCATCGCCGCCCGCGAGTCCGCGACCACCACCTGCGGCACCGCCAGCTCGGTCAGCTCGCGCTCGACGACAAGCGCCGCCGCCCCCTCCTTGACCACCCGCGGCCCGAACTCGTGACCGTCGACCTTCTCGCCGACGACGCAGAAGAAAAGCGATCCCGGCCCGGCCTTGCGGCTGTCGTAGACCAGCTCGGAAACCTCGACGGAGCCGTCGCCGACGATCCGCGCCCCGGGCAGCTCCGCGACAAGCTCGGCCAGTCTCATCCGCTGCCGATTATTCCTGAGGGACGCCGAGGTAAGGGAGGGCGAATTCGGCGATCTGCCCGAAGGCCGGCGCGGCCACCGAGCCGCCGTAGATTTCTCCCTGCGGTTCGTCGACGATCACCGCGCAGAGGAACTGCGGGTTCTGGGCCGGAGCGAAGCCGATGAACGAGGCGATGTATTTCGTTTTCGAGTAGCCGCCGTTTTCGGCGACCTGGGCGGTGCCGGTCTTGCCGGCGAGGGTGTATCCGGGGACGTTGACCTCCGAGGCCGTGCCGCCCGGCGCCAGCACGCCTTCGAGCATTTCGCGGATCTCCTCGGAGACCTTCGACGAGATCACCCGCTTGCCCTTCGGCTCGTGGACCTCTTCTTCGCCGATCCGCTTGACCAGCTGCGGCGGCTTCAGCATGCCGCCGTTGGCGATCGCCGTGTAGCCCTCGACCATCTGGATCGGCGTCACCGCCAGGCCCTGCCCCATCGGCAGGTTCCCCATGGTCGAGCCGGAGTACTGGTCGAGCTTGGGGACGATCCCGGATTCCTCGCTGGGGAACTGGATGCCGGTCGGTTCGCCGAAGCCGAACCTTTCGATCCACTTGCTGAACTTGGTCGCACCGACTTTGAGGCCGATCGTCACCGCGCCGACGTTGGAGGACTGGGCGAGGATGCGGCCGACGCTCAGCGTTTCGGTGCCGCGTTCCTCGGCGTCTTTGATCGTCCGGTCGGCGACCTCGATCGTCGGCGGCAAGGTGAATTCCGTCGTCGGCGTCACCACTTTTTCTTCCAGCGCGGCGGCGACGGTGAAAGCCTTGAAGGTCGATCCCGGTTCGTAGTTGAAGCCGGTCGCCTTGTTCAACAGGTCGTCGTTGCTGACTTCGGAGAGGTCTTCGGGGTTGACCGGCGGCCAATTCGCCATCGCCAGGATCTGCGAGCTGCGCGGGTCGACGACGATCGCCGTCGCTCCGGTCGGCGAATAGGTTTCGCCGACGCCGCTGAGGACCCGTTCGGCTTCGCGCTGGATCACCGGGTCGAGCGTGAGTTCGACGTCTTCGCCGTCTTCGGCCTTCTTCAGCGTTTCCGAGCGGATCGGTTCGCCGAGCGCGTCGTTGAGTATCCGCTGTTCGCCGTCGCTGCCGCCGAGGACTTCTTCCTCGCCCATCTCCAGCCCGGTCAGGCCTTCGTTTTCTGAGCCGACGGCGCCGACCACCTGTCCGGCCATCTCGCCCTGCGGGTAGGTGCGGCGGCTGTCGGGCAGTTCGCCGATCCCTTCCAGTTCGAGCGCCATCACCTTCGCGGCGGTGCTGAGGTCGACTTTCTGGGCGAGGTAGGAGAAGCCGCCTTCGACGGTCAGCGCTTCCAACACTTCGCCCCTTTTCTCCTTCAGGATCGGCGCCAGTTCGGCCGCCGCCTGCGGCGGGTTTTTCACCTGGTAGGGCGTCGCGTAGATCGTCGCCGCGTCTTCAGAGGCCGCGAGCTTGTTGCCGTGGCGGTCGAGCAGGTCGCCGCGCAGGCCCGGCACGGTGACGATCTGGGAGTGCTGGTAGGACGCCTCGGAGGCCAGCTGCGACCCCTGCACCCCCTGCAGCCAGAAGGCGCGGACGACGATGACGAGGAAGCAGAGGAGGAAGCCCCCGAAGAGAAGGCCGATCCGCCGCTCGATCAAGCGCATCCGCGGATGGTCCCCTAGCCCCCGGCGGCAGCGAGGCGGGCGGCCGCGGTGGCGACGTCGCCCGGCTCGTACTGGATCAGCTTCGGCTCTTCGGTGGTCGGCATCGCCAGCCCGAGTTCACCGGCGGCGCCGCGGATGCGGGCGGTGCTGAAGCGCTCGGCCTCGCGACTTTCCAGCATCGAGTTCTCCTTTTCCAGCGCCGTGATCTGCTCGTCGATCTTGCCCGAGGCGGCGGCGAAGCTGAGGGTGGCGACGTTGAGCGCGACGATCCCCACCAGGAGCACCCCGAGGACGCCGATCCAGAGCCGCCCCTGGGTCATCCGCACGACCAGGCCCGAATCGGGCAGCTGACGGACGGCGACGGCGGTGCGGCCGGCGACTACGGCAAGTTTGGGACGAGCGGCGGGAGCGCGCCTGGTCGCCGGTTTGCGCGCGGGGACACGGCGAACGGGCGCCTTCGCCGGCGCAGCAGTGGACCGTGCGCGGGTCGGTTTGCGCGCCGGTTTGCGCGCCGGTTTCCTGGGGATAGGCGGCGCCGTCGTCCGCGATGGTCGCGGTGCCGGCGCGGTGCGGCTCCTGGGGACGGCGACGGCCATCAGCCGGCCTCCCCCGCGGGCTGCGCCTCGGCGATCTTCAGCGCCGCGCGCAGGTGGGCCGAGCGCGAGCGCGGGTTGCGCTCCGCCTCCTCGGGCCCGGGCGAGATCGCCCGCTTGGTCAGCAGCTCGGCCTCCGGCTCGTGGCCGCAGACGCAGACGGGAAGCTCGGGCGGGCAGACGCAGCCGCGCGCCTTGGCGGCGAGGAACTGCTTCACCGGCCGGTCCTCGAGCGAGTGGAAGGAGATCGCGGCGAAGCGGCCGCCGACCTTCAGCTGCTCCCAGGCGAGTGGCAGCGCCTCGTTCAGCGCCTCGAGCTCGCCGTTGACGGCGATCCGGATCGCCTGGAAACTGCGCTTGGCCGGGTGGCCGCTGCCGAAACGGGCCGAGGCCGGCATCCCGGCTTTGATCGCGTCGACCAGCTCGGAGGTGGTTGCGAGCGGGCGCCGGCGGACGATCTCTCGGGCGATCCCGCCGGCAAACCGCTCCTCGCCGAAGCGCTTCAGGACCTGGGCAATCCGCGCCTCCGGCCAGTCGTTGACGAGGTCGGCGGCGGTGAACTCCTGCCGCGTGTCCATCCGCATGTCGAGCGGCGCGTCGTAGGAATAGGAGAAGCCCCGCTCCCACGCGTCTACCTGCATCGAGGACATCCCCAGATCTACATAAACCATGTCTGGGCGCACTCCTTCGCTCTGCAAGGCGCGAAGTCCTGCTGCGAAGTCGCTACTGATGAAGAGCGTCCGGCATGGGGCTTCGGCGGCGAAGCGGTTGAAGCGCTCCTGCGCGGCCGGGTCGCGGTCGATCCCGATCAGCGTCCCCTCCGGCCCGATCAACTCGGCTACCGCTCGCGCGTGGCCGCCGCCACCGAAGGTGAGGTCGACGGCGGTCTGCCCCGGCTCCGGCGCCAGCAGCGAGACCAGCTCCGGCGCGAGAACCGGCTCGTGCTCGCTCATGACCACCTCCAACGGCCGCAGTCGCGCCTCGCGAAGGCTGACGGGACGGTTCCCCTCTTTATATGGGGACTTCCGTTCCGTCGGCAGCGGAGCCGGCTGGTAGGCGTGGAGGTTGGCGGCGGCATTCAGTCTCATGGTTACGCGGCGGAGCCGGCGGCGGCCAGGCCCTCGGCGATTTCGGGGGCGGCGGCGTCGAGTTCTTCCTCCTGCTTGGCCCAGGCCTCGGCGTTCCAGATCTCCAGGTACTCCCCCGCGCCGATGACGACGCAGTTGCCGTCGAGGCCGGCGTGGTCGATCAGCGGCTTGGGGATGCGGATGCGCCCGGCGGAATCGAGCTTCTCGTCGAAGGAGCCGCCGTGGAAGCGGCGGCGCAGGGCGCGGGCGTCGCGCCCGAAGGGGCTGTGGGGCGAGAGGAAGCGGTCGGACAGCTGCTCGAACTCCCCGGTCGTGTGCACCCAGACGCAGGGGTCGAAGCCCTTGGAGAGAACGATGCCGTCAGCGAGGGCAGCCCGGAAGCGAGAGGGAACCGTGAGCCGGTCCTTGGAATCGAGGCTGTGCTCGTAAAGACCTCGGAAGGCCACCTCGCCGGGTCCTTTCTAAAACGGGGGCGAATGAAACAACCAACAACGAAAAGGGACCGGAGTGATGAGGTGGGAGGAGCCTCACCACCCCGGTCCTGGGCTTCAACTCGATCGCCACAATAACCCACTCTCGCCCACTTTGCAACACAACCCCCCTCTGCAACCCCGTTTGCATCCGTCGGGGCGCGCTAGGTTGCGGCCCGTGCCTACGACGGCAGACGCACAAGCGGCGGCGGCAAACCCGCCCGACGACGCCAACGACCTCCGCGGCTTCCACTTCAAGCGGCTCCTCCACAAGCCGCTGACCTGGATCCTGATCGGGGTCTTCGCGCTGGTCGCCGCGGGCGTCGCGGCGGCTCTCATCGGCCCGGCGCTCGGCGGCGCCGCTTTCGTCGTCGCCCTCCTGGTCGGCCTGCTGATCGTCTTCGGCATCGCCGACTCGAAGGCCGCCGACGACTTCTTCGAGGTCTACTCGCAAGCCCGCGGGCTGACGCTGATCCACGGCCGCGGGCGCCTTCCCGAAGCGACGCCGCTCCTCCGCAAGGGCGACAAGCGCTACAGCGACCGCACCATGACCGGGACCCTCGCCGAAGGCCTCGAAGGCACCCTCGCCCTCTACACCTACGAGGAGGAGACGACCGACAGCGACGGCGACAGGCAGACCAACTACTACCGCTACACCCTCGGCCTGGTCGAGGTTCCCGACTGCGTCGCCCACTGCCCCGAGCTCTACTGCCAGCGCAAGTTCGGCCTCCGTTCGCTGGAGAAGTTCGAGGACGTCTTCCGCGGCAACAAAGAGCGGGTGAAGCTGGAGAGCGAGGAGCTGGACAAGAAGTACGAGATCTTCGCCGGCAAGGGTCAGGACGCGGTCTGGCTGCGGCGGCTCTTCGCCCCCACCTTCATCGTCTGGCTGAACGAAGCCGCGCCGGACAAGTTCGCCTTCGAGCTCGTCGACGGCACCCTCTGCTGCTACGTCAACGGCCACAAGGAGAACGCCACCGAGCTCGACGGCATCGCCGCCGCCACCGCCGCGGTGGCGAAACGGCTGCGCGACGAGGCCTCAGAAGCCGGCTAGCAGCGTCCCGGCGTTGGCGATCAGGCCGGCGGCGATCATCAGCAGGACCGAGGGAACGAGGACGAGGGCTACGACGAGCTGGATCTTCGGGGCGGCGCGGGCGGCGCGCTCCTCGACCGCTCGACGGCTGTCGCGGCGCAGCGCGGTCGCCTGACGGCGCAGCTGCTCGGCGAGCGGCGAGCCGAACCTTCGCGAGCGCTCGATCGCGGCGACCAGCGTCGCCAGCTCGCTGCCCGGCACGCGGCGGCGGAGCGAGGCGAGGGCGGCGCTGAGCGGGAGGCCGCAGGAGAGCTCGGCGACGGTCAGCCGCAGCTCCTCCGCCAGCGGCCCCTCCCCCGCCCGCGCCAGTTGCTCGATCCCGGCAGCGGGGCCGCGACCGGAGCCGGCGCTGACGGCGAGCAGGTCGAGGGCGTCGGGCAGCGCCGCGACCAGCCGCCGCTGTCGCTGTCGCTGTCGGCGCTCGAGGATCGCGTCGGGAAGGAAGAAGCCGGCGACGGGCAGACCGAGGAGGACCAAGACGGAGAGCCGCCCCGGCGCGACCGGCGAGCCGAGGAGACCGAGCAGCATCCCGCAGCCGGCACCGAGCAGCTTGCCCAGCAGAAGCCTCGGTATCCGCAGGCGCACCTCGTGCCCGTGCAGCAGATCCCTAGCCGCGGCCGCGGCGAGCAGAACTGCCACCGCGGCCGCCAACCCGGCGTCGCTCACTCGACCACCTGCGAGAAGCGGCGGATCGCGAAGAAGCCGACGACCTGCAGCGAGGCGGCGAGGGCCAGCAGCACAGCGGCGGGCGGCGAGGCGAGCAGCGTCGCCAGGAAGCCCGGCTGCAGGAGCTCGGCGAAGAGGGCGCCGCCGGTCGGCATCGCCACCACAAGGAGCCCGGTGAAGCGCGCCTGGGCCGTCGCCGAGCGGGCGTCCTCGGCCACCCGCTCGCGCTCGGCAGCACCGGCGGCGAACCGCCGTAGCAGCCCGGCGAGGTCGCCACCGGCAAGGCGCTGGCTGAGCAGGGCGGCGGCGAAGGCGTCGATCCGCTGCGAGCGCATCCGCCGCCGCCACCCCTGCACCGCGGCGACCGTCGGCGCCCCGAGGTCGAGCTCGGCAGCGAGACGAGAGAGCTCGATCGCCGGCGGCCCGTCGAGCGATGCGACCGCGGCGGGGAACGAGGCCCGCAGCGAGCGGCCGGCGCTGAGCGAGTCGGCGATCGCAGTCGCCACTTCCGGCAGCGAGCGCTCGACCGCGCGGCGGTAGCGGCGGCGCCGGGCGCCGATCGCCCAGCCCATCGCCGCCGGCGCTCCCACCGAGAGCGGCAGCGCCAGGGCGAAGCCGCCGAGGAACCAGCCGCCGAGGATCGCCGCCCCGATTGCCATCGCCGCCAGCCGCCGGCGCTCGACGGTCGAGGGCGCGTACCCCTCCGCCGCAGCCCGCTGCAGCGGCTCGAGCGCCAAGCGCAGCCAGCGCGCCGCAGCCGGACTGGCGATCGCCGCCTCCCGCAGTGCCAGCGCCAACAACCCGCCGGCCAGGGCGCCGATCGCGACCGCGGGCGTCATCGCACCTCGGCGATCTCGCTGACCCGGCGGCTGCCGTCGGGCTGCCGCTGCAGGTGGACGACGAGGTCGATCCCACGCCGCACCTGCTCGGCGATCGCGGCGTGCGGCAGCCCCACCCCCGCCATCAGCGCCAGCGTCTCGAGCCGGCGCAGGGCGTCGTCGGGAGAGTTGGCGTGGACGGTCGAGAGGGCGCCGTCGTGGCCGGTATTGAGCGCGGTAAGCAGGTCGAGCGCCTCGACTCCCCTGACCTCGCCGATCACGATCCGGTCGGGCCGCAGCCGCAGCGCGTTGCGGACCAGCTCGCGGATCGTCACCTCGCCGCGGCCCTCGACCCCGGCCGGCCGGCTCTCGAGGCGGACCACGTGCGGTTGCTGCAGCCGCAGCTCGGCCGCGTCCTCGATCGTCACCACCCGCTCGCCGGGGGCGATGAAGCTGGAGAGCGCATTCAGCAGCGTCGTCTTGCCGGAGCCGGTGCCGCCGCTGACGAGGACGCTGCGCCGACCCGCCACCGCCGCTTCCAGCAGGCGCCGCTGCTCGATGCTCAGCGTCCCGATCTCCACCAGGCGGTCGGGCCCGGGCCGATTGGCGCCGAAGCGGCGGATCGAGAGCGCCGGGCCGTCGATCGCCAGCGGCGGGATCACGACGTTGACCCGAGAGCCGTCGGCGAGCCTGGCGTCGACCATCGGGCTGAGCTCGTCGACCCGGCGCCCGAGGGGGGCGAGGATCCGCTCGATCGCGTTGCGCAGATCCTCCTCGCTCTCGAAACGGACGTCCGTCTCCTCGAGCAGTCCCTCCCTCTCTATATAGACGCGGTCGTGACCGTTGACCATCACCTCCTCGACCGCCGGGTCGGCGAGCAGCTCCTCGAGCGGGCCGAGACCGACGCTGTCGCGAACTATCCGCGCCGCCAGCTCCTCGCGCTCTGCGAGCGGCAGGATCGCCGCCTGCTCCTCGACCAGGCCGCGCACCGATTGCTCGATCCCCTCGTCGGACCGGACGCCCCTCGCCGCCTGCGCCCGTCGCCGCTCGATCAGCCGCTCCCGCAGCCGCTCGGAGACCGCAGCGATGTTGCGCTCGCGCAGCTCCATCAGCGGCGGGGGATCAGGGTGATGCGACGGGCGAAGCTCTCGGCCTCGATCAGGCGCAGCGCCTGCTCGCGGGTGAGCCCGAGGGTGGCGGTGGCGGTTTCGCCCTCGACCCCTTCGCCACCCGGACCGAGGCCGAGCAGCGGCACCGCGGGGGCAGCGACATAGGTGCGTCCGTCGCCCGCTCCGCCCGGTTCGCTCGTCACCACGACGTCGACCTTGGAGCCGAGCGGCGAGACCCCGAGCGCTTCGAGGGCGCCGGCGCCGCTGACCGCGATCTCCACCGGTTGCCGGTCGCTGCCGAGCCCGGTGCGCGAGCCGGCTGCCTGCGGCGGGTGAAGCTGCGCGGCGAGCAGATATGAGCCGGCCGGGATCGGCGCCGCCGGGACAAGACCGACCGCTTCGGGCGGAGCCGCCAACACCCCCGGCGGGACGAACCGCACCGGCACCCGCCGCACCTCCAGGTCCTCGGCAGCGGCCTCGGGGTCGATCTGCTTTCCCGCCGGCAGCCCGGAGGTGGTGACGAGGACCGGGCGGAGCTCGCCGTAACCGCGGACGACGCTGGCGCCGTAGCCGTCGGCGATCACCGCAGCGGCGGCCGCCGCAACCAACGCCGCGAGAAGGAACCCGAGCGCGCGAGCTCGGCGGCTCACCTTTCACCACCTCGGCGCCGCAGCGGCAGCCGCAGACAGGCTTCGGTGACGTGGGGATTCAGTCGCAGGGTGAAGCTGCCGCCCTCGGCCCGAGCGATGCGACTGACTACACGCAGCCCGTGACCTCGGCGAGATCTGCCTCCGCGGCGACGCCGACGGACCCCGGTCTTCACACCGCCCGAAGCGCCGGCGTCAGTGACCGAGATACACACTCTGTCTCCATCACAGTCCCACCCGATCTCCACCCTGCCCGCCCCGTGCTCGATCGCGTTGCTGAGCAGGTTGTCCAATGCCTGGGCGAGATCGAAAGGGTTGCCTTCGACGAATGCCTCGGGTCCGTCTAGGCGCAGGTGGATACGACCTGCGTCAGCGGCCGCTGCCTTTCTCCACCGCTGGCCGGCAGCTTCCACCAGCTCGCGTACCGAGACCTCGGCCACCACGGTTCCAAGCGAGGCGCCGTTGATCTCACGATCGAGACGTTCGAGTGCGACGGTCGCCAGCTGCAGTGAGGACTCGACCGGAGCGGCCTGCGCCAGATCGACCGGGAGGGCGAGGCTGAGAACCTGAAGCGGGCGCCGCAGCTCGTGCATCGCCTCGTTCAGAGTCGCCCGGCGCCGCCCCTCGCGGAAGCTGGTGATTCCGCCTGCCAAGGCCAAAGAAGCCGCCACCGGAAGACCGGCTGCCACCTGGGCCAGCTCGACCGCCATCGTCTAATCCACCCCTCTTGCACGCATCGGAGGGGTAAGGGCTGGCCCACCTCACACTCTCCCCCGCAACTACCCACAGGCGGAATCGGAACCCGGTCTCAGCGGAAAAAGAAGCACCCGCTCCTCGAAGCGGTCTCGGCCAGGCGCAACGACGGAGCGGGTGCAACGGGAAAGACCCTAATCGATGACAGTTCGGTTCCCAAACCATGGAAGAAAACAAACTGGAGGCAGTTACATTGGTTGCTCTCTTTTAGTGCATAACTTTTCGTGGGCGCGGTTACCCTCCATCCGTTTTGGAATACTTGTCTAGTAACTCGGACGTCCTTTGCCACCCCGTACTCGGCGTCTGAGACCCCAAACCCCAGGAGGTCCTCCTTTGCCACAGTCCCGCACTTCTCCAGAGGGCATCACCCAACAACTGGCGAAGGCGCTAGCCCACCCGCTGCGCGTTCGCATTCTCAGCTCCCTGCACAAAGGGATCTCGAGCCCGAACCAGTTGGCCCAGGAGCTCGGCGAGCCGCTCGGCAACGTCAGCTACCACGTGAAAACCCTGCTCGAGTACGACTGCGTCGAACTGGTGAAAACCGAGCCGCGCCGCGGCGCCGTCGAGCACTTCTACCGAGCCACCGACCGCGCCTTCCTCAGCGACTCCGACTGGGCCAAGATCCCGGCCTCGGCCCGCAAGGGAATCAGCGGCTCGATCCTCGAGTCGATCGGCCAGAGCGCGACCGAGGCGATGGCCGAAGGCACCCTCGACGCCCGCAGCGACTCGCACCTCTCCGACACTCCGCTCCAGCTCGACAAACAGGGCTGGAAAGACCTCAACAAGATCCTCTCGGAAACCGTCGACAAGGCGACCGCGATCCAGAAAGAAGCGACGAAACGGTTGGGCAAGGACAAGTCCAAAGCCCTCCAGACCAAGCTCGCGATCATGCACTTCGAGGTGCCGAGCGCCAAAGGCGGCAAGAAAAAGAAGTAAGCGCCCCCCAGGCTGCGTAGTCGAAGCCCCTGGCCGAGCGGATCGGCCAGGGGCTTTTTCATCCCTCGATCAGGCGATAGCCGATGCCCCAGCAGTTGATCACGAAGCGACCGTGCTCGGGATCGAGTTTGCGCCGGAGGCGGCTGGCGTGGGAATCCAGGGTGCGCGTCTTTGAGGGGCCGCGGTAGGCCCAGACCGCCGCCAGGAGGTCTTCCTTGGTGAAGACCCTGGTGGGGTCGGAGGCGAGGATGCGGAGGAGGGCGAACTCCTTGTTGGAGAGGGAGACGAAGCGGTCGCCGACCGTGACGCGGCGGCGGCCGGGGTCGATCGTCAGCTCGCCGACCCGACTCGGCCCTTCGTTGGCATGGGCGCGGCGGCGGAGGATCGCGTTGATGCGGGCCCGCAGCTCGCCGTATCTGAACGGCTTGACGATGTAGTCGTCGGCGCCGGAGTCGAGGCCGCGAACGCGGTCGTGGTCGCTGCTGCGGCCGGTGAGGATGATCACCGGCAGCCGGGGGTCGAAGCGGGAACCGACGCCGTCCGCCTCGCGGATCTCGCGCAGGACGTCGAGGCCCGAGGCGTCGGGCAGGCTGAGGTCGAGGAGGAGCAGGTCGGGATGGTTGTAGCGGCAGAGGCGCAGGGCATCCGAGGCGCTGGGCGCCGGCATCACGCCGAAGCGGTCGGCCGCGAGGTGGTCGCAGAGCATGTCCAGGGTGACCTCGTCGTCGTCGCAGACGACGAGGTTGGCGATGTCGTCTCGTTCAGGGAGCATGGGTGTCTAAGGCCCCGGCGCCACCGAACTCTCCCCCCTCTGCCGCCGGAATCTCCAAAACTGCGGACGCGCCGCGGCACCAGAGGACGCGACGTGGCGGCACCTGGTGCCGCACGGAGAGAACATGGCCGTCGCGGTCGAGGAAGTAGACGTCGAGCGCGAAGCGCATCCCGAAGGTGTGGACGCTGGAGCAACGCGGGATCAGCAGCCCAGGTCCGACGTGCGAGCGGCGGCGCCAGGCGAGGCCTCGCAGCCGAAGGCGGAAACCGTCGGCGACAGGGAAGGTCGAGAGGTCGGGCGGAACCGGCTTGTCGGTGCGGGAAGCGTCCACCCCTACCTAAGGCGATAGAGCTTGAAGCTCTCCCCCCGCCTCTAGGCTCTATCCGTGGACCGCAAGCCGAGAGTGGCGATCTTCAGCCCCAACCCGATGGTCTCGATCGCGATCGAGAGCTTCAGCGCCGACGGTGGTGACGACATCCACATCCACCCCGCCGGCCAGGGGGTCTGGGTGGCGCGGATGGCCGCCGAGCTCGGGGCCGATCCGGTCCTCTGCGGCTTCATCGGCGGCGAGGTCGGCACGGTTCTGCGGCCGCTGCTGGAGGAGATGCCGATCGAGCTGCGCCTGGTCGAGACCGCGGAGGCGAGCGGCGCCTACATCCACGACCGTCGCGAGGGCGAGCGGCGGCCGATCTCCCAGAGCGCGGCGCTGCCGGCTTCGCGGCACGAGGTCGACGAATTGTTTTCCGTCACCGTCGCCGCCGCTCTCGACTGCGACCTGCTCGCCGTCTGCGGTCCCTACCCGGACAACACCGTGCCGCTGGAGATCTACGGCGGCCTCGTCGCCGACGTCAAGGCCAACGGCGTCTCAGCGATCGTCGACCTCTCCTCGCCGCGGCTCGACAGCGCCCTCGAAGGAAAGCCCGACCTGGTGAAGATCAACGACTGGCAGATCGCCGGCTACGTCTCCGACGCGGTCGACACCGAGGAGCGGATGCAGGCGGCGATGGGGAGGGTATGCGAGGCGGGCGCCGAGAGCGTCATCGTCACCCGTGCCGGGGAGCCCGCCCTGGCGCTGCGCGACGGCAGATTCACCGAGCTGGCCCCGCCGAAGTTCGAACGCGGCGCCCGCGAGGGCTGCGGCGACTCGATGATGGGCGCGCTGGCGGCGACGATCGCCTCCGGCCGTGAGTGGGAGGACGTGCTGCGCCTCAGCGCCGCCGCCGGCGCCACCAACTTCCTCCGCCACGGCCTCGGCACCGGCGCCCGCGCGGTGGTCGAAGAGCTGGCGCCGCGGGTCCGACTCCGCGAGCTCGACTAGCCACTCCGAGGTTTGGTCCCTCGGAGGGGCCCGAAGTTCGGAGTCGCTTCAGACCTGAGGCTGGAAAGGCAGCTCGATTGGGTCACCGTTGACCATCGCGCGGGGGGCGGTCTCGGCGATCCACTCGAGGTGAGGCGCCAGAAGCTCGACCCCGCGCAGCTTCTCCAGCGCCGGAGAGAGTCGCACCGGCCTGCCGGCCAGGACCGTGTGGGCGTCGCTGCTGAGGACGTGGACGAGGCCGCGCTCGGCCATCGCCAGCATCCCCGCCGCCATCTGCTCGCGGAGGAAGAAGTCGGCGGTCGCCTGGATCAGCGCCCCCGCGGCGACCAGCGCCGCCATCCGCTCGAACATGTCGGCGGAGAGGTGGCGCTCAGGATGGGCGACCAGCGCCCGGTAGCCGCACTCGTGCAGATGCGCGACCCGGCGCAGGAGGCTGTCGCCGAGCGGCCCTGGCGCCGGCTCCAGCAGGATCCAGTTGCCGCTCCCGAGCGCGACCTGCGCCAGCTCCTCCCCGCTCAGACCCTCGACCGCAGTCTCGGCGACCTCGCCGCCCTGGAGGATCCGCACCGCGATCAGCTCCTGCTGCAGCCGCGCGTTCAGGCCGCGCACCCTTTCGGCCAGCTCCTCGATCCGCACGTCGTGGTCGTGGCGGATGTGGGGAGTGGCGCAGACGGCCTCGATCCCGTCCTCCTCGGCCTGCCGCGCCATGCCGACGCTGTCGTCGGCGTCGCGCGCCCCGTCGTCGATCGCGTCGAGGATGTGGCAGTGCAGGTCGATCACGGCGCCTCCGCCGGGAGGCTAGCCGCCGAAGCGGCCTTCAGAAGTGCAACGGGGCCTTCAAGGTGCAACCGCCCGTTCAGGCAGGGGCCCGAGCGGGCACGTCTTTACGATGATCGGCAAGATACCACCCCTGCTCACGCCGGGCTTGCGTGAGTGGGACGGCTTCAACTCATGGATAAGAAAACGACCCGCAGAGGGAATTACGAGTCTGGCTCCGACTACGTGTTGGAGTACGGAGAGCTCCGCTTCGCGTTCAACGAGGAGGATTTCGCCCAGCGGGTCGAGCAGGCCGCCGTCAAACTGCGCTTCGTCAACCAGGGGCTCAGCGCCGAGGAGCTGGACGACCTCCTCGACCTCGCCGTCAGCGGTGAGATCGCCGAGCCCTCCTCCGCCCTCGGCGAGCACATCAACGAGAACTGGGAGGACCTGGTCGGTCCCTCCAACCGCAGCCTCGTCCACTGGATCCGCCGCCTGGTCTTCCGCGGCGCCTGGCTCGACCAGCGGGTCAAGGAGGGTGAGCTCGACGTCGTCTTCGACGAGCGCACCCAGACCTTCGGCTACGTGCAGCCGGACCGCAGCGACGAGCTGATCGAGCTCTCCAAAGAGCCCTCCTGGCGCCGCATCGCTTACAGACGCTAGTCGTCGCTCGGTCGCTCTAGAGCCGCGACGACCGTCAGCGATCCTCCGCCCTGCGAGCCCTGCTCGCGGCCGGCGTCGAAGAACTCCTTCGCGGCGTCGGCGTCGCCGGTGGCCTCGGCGAGGCGGGTGAGGGAGTCGACGAGGAGGATCACGTCTTCGCCCCTGCCGGCGCGGGCGGCGGCCTGGGCGAGGGCGTCGGAGGCATGGCGGGGCTGACCGGCGGAGACGATCTCCGCCTGGGGGGCGTCGCGCTTCCAGTCGGCCAGCTCCTCGGGGCTGGGATCGATCAACAGGGCGACCGGATCCGGGCCCTTGGAGTCGGCGGCGAGGTCCGCGGCGACGCCGCGCAGCAGCGCCGTGCAGCCCTCGCGGCTCTCGGCGAAGACCAGCGCCTGGCGACCGGCCTCCGGCGGCAGCAGCAGGGTCTGCAGGGTGACGCCCTGCTTGCGGCGCCCGAAGCGGCGCCTGCGCCGGCGGCGCGGCCGCGGGGCGTCTGCCTGCTGGGACGGCTCGGAGCTTGCGGAGGGCGCGGGAGCCTCCTCGCGCTGCGCTCGCGCGGCGGGCTCGGGCGCGGGCTCGCGCTCCGGCGCCTTCTCCGGGCGGTCGCGGGGCTCGCGCTCGGAGCGGCCGCGAGGCTCGCGAGCCTCGCGGCCTTCACCGCCGCGGCGACGGCGGCGCGGGCGCTCCTGCCGTTCCTCCGTCTTCTCTTCGGCACCGTCGCCGTTGCCCTCGGCGAGCCGGTCGACCAGCTCTCCCTTGGTCAGCAGCCGGTACTTCTCGATGCCGGCTTCGGAGGCCAGCAGGTGCAGGTCGGACAGGTGCTTCTTCTCAAGCTCGGTCTTGGTCATCGGGCGGCAGGTTATTCGACGGCGTGGTTGGACAGTCAGCCGACGCGGGTGACCGCGCCGGCCGGGTCGACTCCCTCCTGCGCCGCCACCTCGAGCCAGGCCTCCGCCTCGTGCGAGCGGCGGCGGCGCGACCAGCCCAGCTCGGACCCCAGGACGTCGGCCACCGGCCGCACCGCCTTCGCCGTGCGCAGCTCCGGCGCCGCCAGGATTCCCAGCCGGGTGCGGCGCAGCAGCACGTCGCCGACACTGCGCGCCTGCTCGGCGCGGGCCGCCAGCGCCACCTCCGCCAGCAGGTCGGGTCGTCCCGGGGCGATCGGACGCGCCAGCTTCGGGTTCTCGCGGGCGATCGCCAGGACTTTGCGCGCCGCGTGGCCGTAGCGGAAGGCCAGCTGCGCGAGCGCCTCCTCCCCCACCCCGTCGGGCGCCTCGAGGTCCTCCGGCCGCGCCGGCATCCCCAGCGGGATCTCGTCGGTGCGGCAGGGCGCCTCGCGTCCCTCGCGCTCGACCAGCCGGTCGACCGTCTGCTTCGCCATCCGCCGCCAGGTGGTGAGCTTGCCGCCGGTGATCGTCAGCATCCCCGAGGAGGTCTCGTAGAGCTCGGCTTTGCGGGAGATGTCGACCGACTTGCGCGGGTCGCCGGTGGAGATCAGCGGCCGCACGCCGGCGTAGGCGCCGACCAGGTCGGACTCGCCGAGCGAGGTCCCGAAGAAGTCGTTGACCGCATCGAGCAGGTAGGCGATGTCGTCCTGGGCCGGGCGCGGGTGGGCGGTGTCGCCCTCGAAGTCGTTGTCGGTGGTGCCGACGAGGGTGCGCCCGTACCAGGGCAGCGAGAAGATCATCCGCCCTTCGCCGGCCGGGACGATGCAGGCGGCCTCGCCCATCGGCAGGTCGACCCCGTCGATCAGCAGGTGGGTGCCGCGGCTCGGCGCGATCCGCGGCACGTCCTCCTCGCCCAGCAGCTCCTCGGGACGGATCCGATCGGCGAAGACGCCGGTTGCGTTGACGACGTGGTCGGCGCCGACCTCCATCCGCTCGCCGGACTCCTCCTCGACGAAGGCGACGCCGGTCGCTTTGCCGTTCTCGGAGAGCACTTCGGTGACCTCCGCCCCGTTCAGCATCACCGCGCCGAAGCGCTCGGCCTCGCCGAGGACGGTGAGGACGAGGCGGACGTCGTCGGTCTGACAGTCGTAGAAGAGGTAGGCGTCCTTCGGTTCCCCCGGTGCCAGCGCCGGCACCAGCTCCAGGACCTCGTCGCGGTCGATCGTGCGGTGGCGGTCGGGGGACCAGTAGCTGTCTTCCTCCTCCTCGCGGGCGGCGCGGCGCTCGCGGCGGCTGCGGCCGGCGCGGGTGGTCGCCATCACGTCGTACATGTTCAGCCCGAGGCCGAGTTTGCGGTCGCGGCGCTCCGCGCCGAGGGCGGCGACGAGGAACGGCGTCGGGTAGACCAGGTGCGGCGCCAGGCGGACCATCAGCGCCCGCTCCAGCAGCGCCTCACGGACGAGGCCGAGGTCGAAGTTCTGCAGGTAGCGGAGGCCGCCGTGGACCATCTTCGAGGAGCGGCTCGAGGTTCCCGCGGCGTAGTCGCCGCGCTCGAGCAGGGCGACCGAGTAGCCGCGCGAGGCGGCGTCGAGGGCGACGCCGGCGCCGGTGATGCCGCCGCCGATCACCACCACCTCGAAGTGCCTGCCGGCGATCTCCTCGATGGCCCGGGCCCGCGTCAGCATCAGTCGAGGTAGGTCATGGTCCGGTCGGCGCCGGGGCGCTCGGGGGCGGGCTTCTCCTGGCGCGGGTGTCCGAGGTGGAGGAGGCCGACGAAGCGCTCGTCTTCGCCGAGGCCGATGGCGGCGCGGCCCTCGGCGCCGCGGAGGATGCCGGGGGTGCGCCAGTAACCGGCGAAGCCGCGGGCGTGGGCGGCGAGGAGGACGATGTAGGAGGCGGCGGCGGTCGCGTGCAGGTCCTCCTCCTCTTCGACCGGATCGCCGTTGAGGACGCAGGAGACGACGATCATGGTCGGCGCCCGGTCGAGCTTGGCCGCCCCCTCGGGCCCCGCGACCTCCTTCAACCGCCGCAGCGCCTGCGGCCCGATCACCCGGAAGCGCCAGGGCACGGTGAGGTTGTGGTTCGGCGCCCACGAAGCAAGCTCCAGCAGCTCGTCGATCTGCTCGCGCGGCAGCGGCTCCGGCGCGAACGCCTTGTGCGTGCGCCGGGTGCGGATCGCGGTCTCGACGTCCATCCGCCGAGGGTATAGCTAGAAGATGATCAGCCCGGCGATGGTGAGGGTGCTCGTGGCCTGGATTCCGACCAGGACAAAGAATCCCTGCATCATCGTCTGGCGCAGTTCTTTGACTTCGCCCTTGACCTCGCCAATTTGCCTTTCGACCTGCTCAAAGCGCTTGTCGACTTGGTCGAAGCGCTTGTCGATCTGGTCGAAGCGTTGGTTGACACTCGCTTTGAACTCGTCGAGGCGCTCGTCGGTCCAGGACGCTCTCGGGGTCATCACCACCATGATTCTAGCGTAATGTTTTAGCTGTAACGAAACAAGGCGCTATTGCCAAAATTCGGTGCCGACTTCGCGCCGATGCCGTGACTCAGAGCCCGTAGCGCCAGTGCATCCAGCCCTTACGGCCGGCGAGGCCGAGGGCGAAGAGGACGCAGCCGGCGAGGAGGCCGAGGACGATCGCGCCGGCGGTGCTGCTGCTCTTTTCTTCGGTGGATTCCGAGGCAGGCTTCGCGGAGGCCTCGCTCGGCAGCGGGGTTTCCGGGGCCGGGGCGGGTGAGATCGCTTCCTGGGGGAGCTTGCCGCCCGCGGAGGGAGCGCCTGGAGGCGTCCCCGCCGCGCCCTTGCCAGATGGGGCCGTGCTGCCGGACGAGGACCCACCGTTGCTTTCTTCGAACTGTTCGAGGTATTCCAGCGGAGACTTGCCTTCGCTGGACGACGGCGGCACGCTCGACGCCGGCGGAGCGCTCGACGGCGGCACGCCCCCGCTCGGAGCCTTGGAGCCGCTGTCCTTCGTAGCCGCGGGCTTCGGCTGGGGCACGCGCGGGGCTGCCGGGATCGGCAGGTGCGCGCCGGCCAGGGGGACGAGCACGTCGGCCGTCACCCAGACCGGAGAGGCTTCCTGTCCCGGAGCCTGGAGGAAGTGGCCGTCGTCGGCCTGGAGTTCGCGCAGGTAGGCGAGCGAGCTCTTGCCGGGGCCGAAGCTCGCCGGGTCCTTGCCCACCGCCAGCAGCCCCTCGACGGCCCAGGCCGTCGCCTGGGCGTTGGCGGCGAGGTTGTTGCCGGGGGCGAAGCCGCCGTTGGGGCGCTTCGAGTCGCGCAGGTAGCCGAGGGCGCGGTCGCCGGCGTCGGAGCCCGGCGTCAGCACCTGCAGGGCGGCACCGGTGATCTCCGGCGTGCTCGGATCGCCGGGCTCGTTACCCCAACCGCCGTCCTTGCCCTGCACCTTGCGCAGCCAGGCGACGGTCGGCGCGGTCGCGTCGTTCGCGCCCGCCGCCCGCAGCGCCAGCACCGCGTAGGCGCTGGTCGCGGGCCAGCCCTGGTAGGAGCCGTTCTGCCGCCGCTGCGCCAGCAGCCGGGCGACGAGGTTTTCGCCGCCGAACCGGCGCGGGTCGGCGCCGGCTCCCTCCAGGGCAAGAATCGTGCGGGCGACGTCGCCGGCGTCCTTGATTTCGTCGCTGTGGGAGCGGAGGAAATCGACGGGGCTCTTGCCGCTCTTGGTGACGTCGAGCGGGTTGCGACCGGCGGCGGCCAGGCCCAGCATCGCCCACGCGGTTATTTCGGCGCCGGCTTCGCGGCCGCTGTCGGCGGCGAAGCCGCCGCTGGGGCGCTGCTGTCCTTCGAGCCAGTGGAGGGCGCTGCCGACGGTGACGGCTTCTTCGGCCGCGTTCGCGCGTGCGGCCGGGGTGAAGGCCGCCGCGGCGAGGACGAGGAGCAGCGCCGCGACGCCGCCGCTGCGCAGCGTCCCGCCGAAGCCGCGGCCGACGGAGCCGGGGCTCGCCGGGGCGGTCCCCCGGCGCCACTCGAAGCGTTCGCGGAAGCGGACGAGCATCCGCACCATCGCCGGGCCGGCGACGAGGGCGAGGACGACGTTGCCGGCGACGTGGGCGACTTCGAACGGGATCGCGCGCCCCTCGAGCACCCAGAAGTGCTTCCACGACAGGTCTCCCCCGTAGGTCGCCATCAAGGAGAAGTTCAGCAGAGCGCCGTAAAAAATGCCTGCAATCCCGCAGACCCCGGCGAGGACGAAGCGGCCGGCGTTGCGGAAACCGAGCGCGAGCAGCGCCCCCAACACCCCGCAGAGGCCCCAACCCGCCATCTGCCACGGGGTCCACGGGCCCTGTCCGAACCAGAAGTTGGAGACGAGCGCGGCGAGGGCGCCGACCGCAAATCCGGGGGCGCCGCCGAGGGCGTAGCCGGCGAAGACGACGATGTCGGTGGTCGGCTTGACGTTGGGGAAGGCGGCGAAGGCGATGCGGCCCGCGATCGCCAGCGCCGCCAAGGCGGCGACCAAGGCGACCACCTGCGAGGGCGGCCGCGAGCGCTCGTACCAGGCGAAGCCCGCGAGCAGGACCAGGCCGAGGATGACGAAGCTCGTCAGCTGCCAGCTCACCCGAGCTCACCCCGCAGCGCCGCGGCGCCCTGCTCGGGAGTGACCACGCCCGGCAGATCGAGCACCCGGGCCACCTCGGTGGCGAAGTACCAGCCGCCGGAGAGGATCTCCTCCATCGGCCCGTCAGCGATGACGACGCCCTCGCCGAGCAGCACCACACGCTCCGCAAACGCAGCGGCGAACTCGACGTCGTGGGTGGCGACGACCGCGGCGGCGCCTGTCGACTTGGTTACCTCATGGGTAACCAAGTCGACACCACCCGCGAGGCCCTGGATCAGCGCGACGAGGTCGTCCTTGCGAGCGCGGTCCATCCCGCGCGTCGGCTCGTCGAGGGCGACGACGGCCGGAGGTTGTTCGCCCTCCATGCGACCCGCGAGCGCAATCGCCAGTGCCAGGCGCTGGCGCTCGCCCCCTGAGAGGTCGCGCGGGTCGGCGTCGACCGCGTGCTCGAGGCCGACCAGGCGCAGCGCCGCCATCCCATCGTCCCCCGGCAACTCGTCGCCGACGCGCTCGCGGACGAGGTAGTCGCCGGGGTTCTGCGTGAGCAGCGCGATCGACTCGACGTCGACCTTTCCCACCACCGGCTCATGCAGTCCCGCCGCGGCCCGCAACAGCGTCGACTTCCCCGCCCCATTGCGGCCCATCAGCGCGATCCGTTCCCCCGGTCGAACCTCGAGGTCGATCCCGCGGAGCACGTCCCGGAGTTCCTCCCCACGGTCCAGCTCCACCCAAAGGTTCTTCGCCTTCAAGACCGACTCGGTGGGACGGGGGTCGCGCACCCTCCTACTTGCAATATGTGGAGGGTGCGCGACCCCCGTCCCCCGCAGCGTTTGGCGTGCATCGCGCACACCCACGGGGAGCGGATCAATTCCCGCAAGCGAGAAGAGCCGAGCGGCAGGAGTCGAAAGTGCCGCGTCGCTCAAGTGCGACCACGTCAAGAACTCCGCTGCCGGCCCGTCGAACCCGATCCGTCCCGCCTCCATCGCCACGACCCGGTCCGCCGCCGCCAGGCAGCGCTCCAGCCGGTGTTCGGCGAGCAGCACCGCCACCCCCCACTCCTCGTTGAGACGCCGCAGCAGCCAGATCAGCTCATCACCCGCGACGGGATCGAGCTGGGAGGTCGGCTCGTCGAGGAGGATCAGGCGCGGGCGGGTGACGAGGGCGGCGGCGAGGGCGACGCGCTGCAGCTCGCCGCCGGAGAGGGTGTCGACGGCGCGGTCGAGCAGGTGCGGGATCGCCAGCGCCAGCGCCACCTCCTCGACCGCGCGGGCGCGGTCGGCGGGCGAGTCGCCGCGCATCTCCAACGGCAGCTCGATCTCGGCGGCGACGGTGGTCGAGACGACCTGCGTCTCGGGGTCCTGCGCGAGGTAACCGACGGCGGCTGCAAGCTCACCCGGTCCCGCCGCTAGGGCGTCGATTTCCGCGACGCGGACCTCGCCCTCGATCTCACCGCCGTGGAAGTGCGGGACCAGGCCGCAGGCGGCTTTCAGCAGCGTCGACTTCCCCGAGGCGGAGCGGCCCGCGAGCAGCACGAACTCGCCGGGCGCCACCTCGAGCGAGACGTCCTCAAGCGCCCGCTTGGGAGCGTCGCCGCCCTGCGCCGCCCCTCGCGGATACGAGTAGCTCAAGCCCTCGACAGCCAGCGCCGGCGCCGCCCCCCGCCTGATCGCCAGCTCAGACACGCGCCACCCCTCCCCGCCGGGCCGAACGGTCCAACCGCGACCGCCGACGGGCCGACTTGTCCCCCTGCGAGAGTCTTTTCGTCCCATCGGCGGATTGGATTTGACGTTTCGGCCCGCGGCGGAGGGGGGCGAGGCCGCTGAGGGTTACTACGGCGGCTACGGCCAGCGTGGCGGGGCCGAAGCCGATCTCGACGGTCGGATAGGCCTGGAAGTCGTCGGCGCCTGCGAGCTTCCCGGCAACGGCAGTGACGAGGACGATCGCGGCGACCAGGTAGAAGCGGCGGTCATAACGGGAGCGGTCACGGCGGCTGCGGGCGCACGGGGCGTCGAGGCTGTAGCCGCGCAGCTCGAGGGTGGCGGCGACGTCGACGGCGCGGTCGAGGGAGCCCGCGAGCAGGCGGCGGGCCAACGGCGCCTTGCCGACGGGGGCGGCGCCGGGGCCGCGGAGGGCGGCGGCGTCGCGGAGGCGGGCGGCGTCGGCGGCGGCGACCGGGACCAGGCGGGAGACGAGGGTGGCGGTCAGGGCGGAGCGCCCGGCGAGCGGCCGCAGCGCGCGCAGAACGCGGTCGGGGTCGACGCAGGCGGAGTAGACGGCGAAGGCGACGATCGTGGCGGCGGCGAGGAGGCCGTAGGAAGCACCGGCGACGATCGCCTCCAGGGTGACGTCGACGCGGCCGAGCAGCGGCCAGTGGCCGAGCCGCGCGACCACGGTCTCGCCGCGGCTGGTGACGAGGGCGTTGACGACGGCGACCAGCAGCGCCAGCGAGAGCCCCATCCGCAGCGCCGCGCGCACCGCGCCGCGGGCCCCGGCGAGGATCCCGGCCGACGTTGCCGCCGCGCCGGCGGAAAGCAGGACGAGGGGGTTGAGGTAGAGGAAGGCGACGACGACGATCGCGCCGAGGTAGGCGACCGCGGCGCCAGGGGAGGCGTCCTGCAGCGGTCCGCGCCGCGGCCTGTAAGCGAACGGCGACCTCATCGGCCCGCCACCGGCAACGGCGTCTCTTGCCCGCCCTCGATCGCCATCGCGTAATGGTCGCGCAGGTGCGCCGCGTTTAGCGCGGCGGCGGCTTCCCGCACCGCCGCCGCGGTGCCGCCGGTGACGAGCCATACCGGCGGCCCGCCGTAACGGCTGGTCGCGGCGACGAGTCCGGCATCCGGTCCGAGGTCGCGGGCCTCGGCGCCGCTTTCGCCGAGCGCCACGAGATCGGCTCCCTTGAAGTCCGCGTAGATCCCGCTTTCCGCCGGGCCGTCTTCGAGCAACTGTGCCGCCGGGTCCTGCCGCAGGCGGTCCCAGGGTCCGACGAGCATCCGGATCGCCCCCTTCGATGACTCCGACGAAAGCGTCGCGCCTTCGCGTTCAACCGCCTGCCGAGCCGCAACGCAGGCGGCAGCCCAGCCAACCTCTGGTTCCTTACGGTCGGTATCCGTCCGAAAGGAACCACGCGTTGCGTCGGCGCATTCGACTACGACGGGATGGCTCTTCCCCGCCACGCCGTCGCTGAACGGCGCCGGCCAGGAGCCGACCACCGCCGGTACGTGGTTCGTCGCCGACCAGTCGCGGTAGTCCCACCAGACGCGCTCGCCCTCCTTCAGGTCGACGTCGGCGGCGCCGATCGGGGACTCCACTCCGTCGACGAAGAAGAACCAGTCGTAGGGATCGCCGCCGCGTTCGCCCTCGGTTACGCCGTCGATCGAGTGGACGAAGCCGCCGCCGAAGCGCGTTTCGACGTCGGCTTCGGATTCCAGCGCCCGCATCACGGTGTCGGATTCCTTCGCCTCGAAGGAGCTGCGCAGCACCGGCTGGGTGCCGAAATCCCGCGTCACCGTCAGCTCCACCGGGCCGACGTCGGCGCCGGGGCCGAGGCCGCAGCCGGCGGCCGCGAGCGCCGCTCCGAGCAGCGCGATCGCGACCGCCGTGCCACGGCGCCGGTTCATCTGGCCGAGCTCGACCCGCGCCCGATCACTTCGGGCACTTGCTGCCGATGCAGACCGGCTCGCGGGCCGAGGGGATCTCCCCCGTCGCCGTCGCCGCCAGCTGCGCCGGCTTGCTCAGCGTCACCGTCGTGCGCCCGTCGACACCGGTCGGAGCGCTCGCCCCGGTGACCTTGACCCCGGCCGCCGGCTTGCTCTTGCCTTTTTCGTCGTAGGAGAAGACGCGGACCGTGAACGGCACACCCGCCTTCGCCTTGTTCGGCCCGGTCAGCACCAGCTCTTCGGGGTACTTGTAGTCCGGCGCTTCGGTCTTCACCAGCGCGTAGAGCACTTCGTCGCCGGGGTGGATCTTCGCCACGTCGCCGCCCACCGAAAGCGACTTGTGGTTGACCTTCAGGTACCAGGACGAGCTGCCCTTGGCGACGCTCTTGCCGACCCCGCACAGCGCCAGGCCGAAGTCGAAGCTGTCGCTGATCGAGAGCGGGCTCAGCGCCGGGGTCGACTTGGAGGCGCGGGCGAGCAGGCCGAGCGCGGTGTTGCCCTTGATGGTCACCGGGTCGCCGCTGCCGCCGGAGCCCTTGCCGAAGCATTCGGCCTTGGGGTCGGTCTTGACCGTGGTGGTCGCGGTCGCGACCGGCTTTTCGGCGAGCACCTTGCTGCCGCTGCCGACGACGCGCAGCTCGGCCTTGAAGCCGGCGGCAGACGCGCCCGCGGCGAGGCCCAGCGTGAGAGTGATAGCCAGCGCGCAGACCGCGGCCGGCCGGAACGGGGTGATTCTTGGCATTTAAGCCACCCTTTCCTCGAGGGTTGATTTGGCTGGGCCGGGGACAGGTCTCCTGGCTTCCGGGATCAGGGAGGACGCGCCTTCCCGGAGGCTCGGTGTCGCCTCCAGTGGCCGACGCCCGTGGGCGCCTGCGAACTCCTCCACCCGGTCACAGTGGCGGGACCACGCCGGACTTGCACCGGACTTCCCTTGACCACCGACCGATATGTACGCGGCGAGTCTATCCGCGACCGCCATCGCGTGGTTCCTTACGGTCGGCATGCGTCCGAAAGGGACCACGGGATGGGCTGCGTCCCGCCGGGGCGTCAACGTATGCGCCGATGCCCCTGCCCCACCGCACCCCTGGGCGCCATACGCACTGGCGGCTGGCGCGGCACCGGCCGCGGCTGCTGCGCCTCGGCGGCCTGGCGGCGCTCCTGGCGGTGGTCGGGCCCGGCGTCCTTGCCGGCCTCTCCGACGACGACCCGGCCGGGATCACCACCTACTCGATCCTCGGCGCCCGCTACGGCTACGAGCTGCTCTGGGTCTTGGGGCTCTCGACCGCAGCGCTGATCGTCTTCCACGAGGTCGGCGTGCGGCTGGGGATCGTCACCGGCAAGGGCCTGCTGACGCTGGTGCGCGAGCGCTTCGGCCCGCGCGCCGCGGCGCTGGTGATGGGGGCGCTGCTGATCGCCAACACCGGCACGCTCTGCGCCGAGTTCGCCGGCGTGGCGGCAGGCATGGACCTGCTGACCGGGACCAGCCGCTACGTCAGCGTGCCGCTGGCGGCGATCGCGATCTCTGCCCTGGTCCTGCGCGAGAGCTTCCACAAGGTCGAGCACCTGCTGCTCCTCTTGAGCTCGGTCTTCATCGCCTACGTCGTCGCCGGGATCCTCGCCCATCCCGACTGGGGCGCGACCGCCCGTGGCCTGGTGGTGCCGAGCATCCCGCTGAACCGCGACGCGGTGCTGGTCGCGGTGGCGACGGTGGGGACGACGCTGGCGCCCTGGGGTCTCGCCTTCATCCAGTCCTACGCGGTCGACAAGCGGCTGGGGGTGAAGGACCTGCGCTACGAGCGCGTCGACGTCATCGTCGGCGCCGTGCTGACCGGCGTCATCGGCCTCTTCGTCGTCGTCGCCTGCGCGGCAACCCTGCACCCGCAGGGGATCGACGTCAACGACGCAAGCGGCGCGGCGCGGGCGCTGGAGCCGTTCGTCGGGAGTGGCGCCACGACCCTCTTCGGCCTCGGCTTCCTCGGCGCGGCGCTGCTGGCGGCGGCGATCGTCCCCCTCTCCACCGCCTACTCGTTCTCGGAGACCCTCGGCCGCCGCGCCGAGCTCGACGACAGCTTCGAGGAGGCGCGCACCTTCTACCTCAGCTTCGGCGCGGTGACGGCGGTCGCCGCCGGCCTGGTGCTGATCCCCGGGGCGCCGCTGATCGAGATCCTCTTCCTCACCCAGGCGCTGAACGCGGTGCTGCTGCTGGTGCTGCTGCCGTTCATCCGCTCGCTGGCGAACGACCGCGAGCTGATGGGCGAAAACGCCCTCGGCCGCTTCGACCGGGTCTCAACCGCGCTCGCTCTCGGGGTCGTCGCGCTCAGCGTCCTCGCCCTCGGGGTGCTGGCGATCCTCTAGTAGGCCTCGTAGTCGACCCGACGCCAGCCGTCGTCGTTCGGCCGCCGCATCGCCAGCAGGCTCCGCGTCGCCTGCTGGCGACCGTCCGGCCCCTGCCACTCGGCGACGATCTCGGTCGTGCCTTCCTGCACCCGCTCGGCGTAGCCGCCGTCGACGACCGCGCGGGTCAGCGCCCGCACCTGCCGCTTGATCTCCTCCGGATCCTCGGAGAAGAACTCGCAGACCATGTCGTTGCGGCCGGGCGAGCAGACCAGCAGCTGGTCGGAGTCGAAGTAGACCTCGAGCGGCGCCGCCGTCAGCTTCATCGGCTCGAGGAAGAGGGTGAGCCCGATCTCGGTCTCCTCCTCGCGCACCTCGGCCCAGCCCGCCGCCAGCGCTTCCCGCGCCTCCGCTCCGAGGATCTCCTTGATCTCGACAGCCAGACTGGTCATCGCGACCAGTTATACAACTTGAACCAATCGCCGGCCTTGACTTATACGCCAAGAAGTAGGTCCAGGACCAGCATCACGGCGGCGCCGCCGAGCAGGCCGAGGCTGGGGCCGAGGAGGCGGTGCGGGGCGTAGGCCTGGGGCAGCAGCTCGAGGGCGATCAGGCTCAGCATCGCCCCGGCCGCGAAGGCGAAGGAGAACGGCAGCAGCGCCGTCACCGAATCGACCGCGAGGTAGGCGAGCACCGCGCCGACCGGCTGCGGCGCGCTGGTCCCGACCGCGGCCCAGAACTGGCGCGCGCGGCCGAAGCCCGCGCTCTCCATCGGGATCGCGACGCTGGTCCCCTCGGGGACGTTCTGGATCGCGATCGCGACGATCACGAACAGGCTCAGCCCCGCCCGTTCGGAGGCATAAGCGGTCCCCACCGCCAACCCCTCCGGGAAGCTGTGGACGAAGAGGACCGCGAAGACGAGCGCCGAGGTCCGCGCTCCCGCCCCCCGCCGGCCCATGAAGGCGGCCTCCGGCCGCAGCCGCCGCCGGGCGATACCCAGCAGGACCCCGCCGGCGACGAGGCCCGCCAGCACCTCCCAGACCGACCCTTCTTCGGCCGCCGGGATCAGCAGCCCGAAGACCGATGCCACTCCCATCACCCCCGCCGCGATCCCGAGCAGGAACGGCGTCAGCACCGCCGCCCGCTCGCCGAGGAACCAGACCGGAATCGCACCCAGCCCGGTAGCAAGCGCGGTCCCGCAAGCGGCGAGGAAGAGAACGAGAAGGTCGGACACGGGCTCGACGCTAACGGCCCGGGTACCGCGCGACTACTTGCTGTCCTCTCTCGCGAGTGCGGACTCGAGCAGCCTCTCGCCCAGCGACATCGCCCACGATGCCTCCTCCCAGCTCCCTGGCCCCCCAGCCGCGGGAAGGTCCAACGGCCCCTCGATATCGAGCCGGTAGAACTTCTCCACCGACCCTCGATTGGGGACGGTGTCGACCAATTCGAGCACCTTGCACTGCTTGGCCAGAACCTGGTTCAGGTGGTAGGTGACAATCCCCAGGTCCGTTTTTAAGGCGCGCGAGAGCGTGGTTGCACTTCCGGTCCCACCGACAAGCTCGGAGAGGATGCGCCGCCGAACCGGGTGGTTCAAAGCTTTGAGGATCCGGTCGAGCTCCTCCGCCCCGGCACTCACCGATCCCCCTCGGGCCTGCTCCGGCCTCGAAGGCGGATCGTGCGCGTAGGGCGCGGTACCCGGAACATCGTCAAATGAGTCGAAGCGCTCGCGCTTGCAGCTGCACGCCGACGCTCGCGATCCCATCGTTCGGTCGCGCGTAGGACCAGGAGAACCTCTCGATGGTCAGAGACTTCCGAGGCGTAATGGGCGGGTGTCGGTCCGACAGGAGTGGAATCCGCCTCGACCGTCCCCAGCTGCCGCAGCACCTGCAGGTGGTAGTTGAGCTGACTGAGCGGAAAACCATCGAGCTCCACACCAAGCTCGGAAACAGCCCGCGAGCGCGTGCTCCGATTTAGGGTCCGCAACACCTCGCGCCGAACCGGATGATCGAGTGCGTCTTGAAGTTTTGGATCAAGCGTGTTAGCAAGCCGCGTTGACAGCCGCCCGTCGCTTGCTTCGACAAAATCCACTTCCCACCCTCCTCCACGCGTGCATTCAGCACAAACCTCACGATCAATAAAGGAAACTTGCGGCAGCGTAGGGACTGGCCGGACGCTTTACGAAGGCATTTGTTGGCACTAATCGCGCACTACGCTGGGAATGAGTTAGGGCGGCCCACCTGTTGAGGAAGGCCGCCCTAGCTCATCCGGCCTTAGTCGTGCTGGCGGCGGGTAGCGTCGCCGTAATCACCTCGAACTTCATCTTGCTCACCCCCTTCACAAAATTGAGCATTTATATGGAGAAGGGTTTAGCGCTAGCGTTATCCGGCACTAAATCGACAGAGAGGAGTTTGGGGGAAAAGAATCTCTTTGACGAAAGTAATTACTCTTCAGTCGTACTCAACTTTCTCTGAAAGGGATCAGCTGTCTCGCGTAATCGAAACACCGGAGGCGACAGCGTTCGGAATCAGCGCTCGCATGGCCCGCGCGCTTGCGGATCCCTGGAGAGTCCGGATTCTGGCCGAGCTAAGCGTTCGACCTCTTAGCCCTTCAGCTTTTGTGGAAGAAGCTGGTGGAGACCTGACCGAGATCTCTCGGTACTTCCGACAGCTGGCGAAGTGGGGCTACATCGAGCTGATCGACGAACGCCCAGGACGGCGGCGCGGGGCTGCGATCGAACACGTCTACCGCGGCATCAAGCGTGCTTACTTCGACACTTCCACCTGGGAGGGAGTACCTCGGTCAGAGCGCGATGCCGTCTCGCGAGCGGCGGTCAATTCGTTCTTCGCGCGAGTTGCGGAAGCCTTCGAGGCCGGCACCTTCGATGAAGAGCTCGATCGACACCTCTCCTGGGACAACGTCGCTCTCGATCGGCAGGCTTGGCAACAGCTCGGTCGGCGGCTTGATGAAGTACTGACCTGGCTTTCAGAACTGGAGAATGAAGCTGTACCGCGTCTAGGGGGCGGGAGAGAAGAAATCTTCACGATCGTCGGCTTGGCGGCTTTTAGATCGACGCAAACCCCAGCGGTCATCCTTAACGCCTCGCGCTTCCATAAAGCTCCTCCTATATCCCTCGACGGCGACCGGTTCGCCTTCGGGCCAAAGCTTGCGAAGGCCCTCTCTAATAAGTGGCGCTGCCGCATCTTGATGGAGCTGGCCAGCCGCCCCTTGAGCCCTTCTCAATTCGTTAAAGAGGTCGGAGGCTCCAAGAGTCACATCGCCCGTTGCTTCCGAGAACTCGCAGACTGGGGTTATGTTGAAGTATTCGAAGAAAGAAGGGGCGGAAGGCGGCGGGGCGGCGTCGAACTGATCTACAGAAATGCCCGCTGCCCTTACTTCGATACGGCAACCTGGCTCACGCTCCCTCGGCTCGTGCGGGAAGAAATGTCACACGCCTTCATGAACTCTTATTTTCAGCGCGTCACGGCATCTATCGACACCGGAAATTTCGACGCTGACGTCGACCGGCACTTCTCTTGGAAGCCGGTCACGTTGGACCGTCTCGCGTGGACCGAAGTCGGAGAGGCCCTGGATTCGATCCTTTCTTGGCTCCCCGCTCTCGAGGAAGAGTCACTCAAGCGCTCGGCCGGAGACCTCGAACGGCTGATACCAACCGTAACGGGCTTCCTTTCCTTCCGCTCGCCTCAGCATGTCCGTCCTTAGCCAGCATTAGCGCCGATATAGACGACCTTGTAGTCCCGGCTTTCGTCAGGCGGGTCGGAGAGGAGGATCTGGTCGTCGACCTCCTGCATGCCGAGGGCGGCGAGGCAGTCGAGGCCGGCGGCGGCCATCGCCGCCCTCACCTCGGGCTGCGAGCGGAAGCGCTCGCGGTGGACGATCGGCTCGATGTCGTCGCCTTCGATCCGGGTTTCGAAGACCGACGGTTCATCCTCCACCTCGCCGATGCCCTGCCAGGTCCAGCGACGGCCGCCGTGTTCGACGGTGTGTTCGCCGCCCGACCAGGCGCCGGAGTCGTAAGTGCCTTTCGAGTTGACGTCGAAGAGCAGCAGGCCATCGGCGGCCAGGTTGGCACGCATCCGCGCCAGCGCCTGCGCCAGGTCGTCGTCGCCGAGCAGATAATTGACGGCGTCGTTGAGCGAGAGGACGAGCTCGAACTCCCCGTAGTCAGGCAGCTCGCGCATGTCGACGACGTCGAGCTCCACCTCACCGCCGCCCTCCTCCCGCGCCCGCTCCAACATCGCCGGCGAGAGGTCACAGGCCCTCACCTCCCACCCGCGGCGCAGCAACGGCGGAAAGGCACGGCCGGTGCCGCAGCCGACGTCCAGCGCCCTACCCCGCTTCAACCCGTGCTTCTCGAGCTCCGGCAGCAGCACCTGACCGAGCCACTTCTCGTAGTCGTTGAGGTGGTTGAACTCGTTGTAGATCGGCGCAAAGGCGTCGTAGGCGGCGCGTGCCGGATCCTCTCCCATACTGGGAAGCCTAATCAGAGGAGGCGGTGCAAAGCAATGGCCCGAAGCGGGCACACCGCGATTTTCAGTCGTGTAGGGCGGCCGGCGGGACGAGCGGCTGCCTTCGTCTCCAGGCCGCTTACCATGCGGTTTCGGGCTGCCTAACCGGGAACTGTATAGCCCTTCCCAGTGGCCCGATCCCCGTGGATTCCGGTTCTTCCGGCCACCTTTTGGCGACAGGCCGGCTGCTCGTCGCCCAATCAGCGAAGGCTTGCGCGCTGCCATCAATGGATACAAGGGCTTGCCCTTGTATGAATTCTTCGGGCCGATCTGGCTTAGCTATGGGCTGACGCACTCACATTGCTCTATCTCTAGCGCACCGCTCCACCCTGAGTTCTACTGACCCGACTCCTAGCTAGCCACCGATGAAGCGCAGCTATCAACAGACCAACCAGGAGGAGCCTCATTAGGGTGTAGCCACTCCATGCCAAAAACCACAAGATATCTATCGCAAGGTTCCCATTGCCAGAGCCAACATGGAATCTGTACAAGAGCCCCATGGCCGGTGCTAAGAGAAGAACACCTATCAGGACGACACCTATAAGCCTCCCAGCCCCTCCGGCCAGCACGCGAAGTCGCTCATAGCCACGCGCACCATGGATCATGAGCTTCCATAGCCACCTGATACCGCTGTACTCTGCGCTTTCGAGCTCCTTCTCCATGATTGTGAGCCTTTGCCGAATCGCAACGGCTTTTTGCCGCACCCACACTGCCCGGATTGACCGTGGCGCTAACAAACAGATAAGAACAACGCCGGAGGAAAAAAGAAGCCACCCAATTGGCTGTCCAGCGAACTCGCTGACAAGCTGAACAGTCGCGGCGAAGGCAGCAAGCAACCAGGCGATGCGACTTCGGTGCAAGAGAAAGTAGGCCAACGCGACCGTAAATACCAGGCCGCCAGCCCGAAGTAACGATGGTCCGTGCGCAACCGTCAGCACCAACCATTCCCCGACGAGAACCCCCGCAGCTAGCCACAGAAAGTCGGCGTCATGCAACCGTCTTTTTAGGCCAGAGGAAGTCAAAGTCTGTCATGCCTCACTATCAATGCTACACGGCTCCATCGATCCAGGACTAGAGGCAATCAGGAGAAGGCCAGATTGCCAAGGCACTGTACAAGCCCGTCGAGTCCTACTGCCCCTTTCCCCCACCCTCCCTCTTGCCACAGTTCAGGGTTTTCGGTAATAGCATCGGAAAACCCTTTCGCACAGGACCACTCTTCTTCATTGGTCCCTGATTGTGAGCTTCTTATGTACGCGTCAATACCAGCCTTCACCACGGAGGCTGAGGCTGCTTCGTTCTGAGCGTGAAAGTGTGCATACCACCTGAGGGCAGCCGATGCCACTTCCCCTATCGGATCTTCGTTATGCCCCCCGACAAGAGCGCACGTTCGGTACTCGCAGACTACCTTACCAATGTGTGGGCGACCATGTTCACGAGCATATGCTTTTGCTTCGCGAACAACCCTTCGAGCCCGATGTCTCAGGTGAGGGGTAGAAGGACCATCGCCCGGATCTACATATTCTCCATTGAGGTCAAAGGCATTCACCGGATCCTGGTCCGCATAGTCATAGGCGTTGGCCGAACCTCCCGGAACCGGATCGCGCGTTAGAAACCGCCCCAGCGCTGGCACGTAACTTCGCTTCCCCATCTGAATCACGCCCGAGGGCAGTTCCGTCCGGCGCTGCTTGCCGCCGAGCCAGCCAAATCTGCCCGTGCTCCCCGAGATCGGGTTCCCGAACTCGTCATAGCTAAAGGTTGCTTTGAGGCTAGTCACCTCCGGACTGATCGCAGCCGTGGCCGACACATCCCCGTGCAGGTTGGTCAGCTGCAACGTGATTTCTTTGCCGCTTTCCTGAATAGCCGCGAGTTCTCCGCCGATACCGACGATGTTGCGGCTCCAGGTAGAGTTGCGCACCGTCCAGGCCGGGGAATCTGAAGTTCCGTCGTAGTGGAATATTTCAGTGCCTTCGAGTCCCCCTCCTTGCAGGCGCTGACGCTGCCGCAGCGAGGCATCGAGCTGGAACATGTTGCTGACCCCGTTCTGGGCTTGGACCGCGACCATGTCGTTGGAGAAGTAGCCGGTCGTTAGGGCTTTACTGCCGGCGTAGGTGGCCGGAAGGCTCGTGATGCGGCCCCAGCTGTCGTAGGTGGGTCCTTCAAGCCGGTCGGCGCCGTCGTACGTGTAGTTCTGGGTCGTGCCGCCTGATTCGGCGCAGACACCGCCTATCCCGGGCGAGCGGGTCGTCATAGAGGTGCGGTTTGAGTCGGCGTCGTAGGCGTAGGTGCGGGTCGTGCATTGGCCGCCCTGCGGAGTTTCCTGGGCCGAGGTGAGGCGGCCGGCTTTGTCGTAGCCGTAGCGGTGAGTCCCAAGGGTTCCGGTTTCTTCCCGGATCTGACCACCGATCGTCCTTTGGAGCCCGAAATCGAGCCACAGGCAGTTCGAACCGCAGTTGGAAGACTTCGTATAGGAGAGGTGCATCGCCTCTCCTGCGGGGTCGTAGGTGGTTTCCGCGGTCAGGCCATCCGGGAGGCCGCGTTTGATGAGGCTGCCGTCGGCGTTGTAGGAAGCGGTGAAGACGCCCGCAGCGGAGTCTTCGAGTTCCACCGGCATACCTGAGTTGGTGTCGTAGCGGACGGTCTGGCTGCCTTTTTTGTCGGTCGTTTTCACGGGGCGACCGTCGAGGTCGTAGGTAATTTCGGATTTGTTGCCGTCGGCGTCTTCGTAGATCACCGAACGGCCGAGGGAGTCGTAGGTCGTCTTCGTTTCCTGCATGTCGAAGCCGGTGGTCGACCATTTCTGGGTCCGGTTGTTGCCGGGGTCGGCAACGAAGACGTTGCCTTTGCCGTCGAGGGCGAGGCCCATCGGACCGGAGAAGTTGAACTTGCCTTCTTCGCTGCCGGGGAGGCCGAACCTCAGCAGGTAGCTGCCCGTTTCGGAAAACTTCTGGACCTGGTTGGAACCCTGCAAGGCAACCCATACGTTTCCGCCTGCGTCTGCCTCGACCCCGACAGGTTTGCTGAACTGGGTGGGGTCGGTCCGGGTGAACTGGCGAGAGTACGCATAGGAGGTCGTGAAGGCCTCCATCCGGTTGTTGCCGGTGTCGGCGACCCAGAGCAGGAAGCCGTGGAAGGCGATGCCGGCCGGTTCTTTCAGCTGGCCGTTGCCGGTGCCCAGTTCGCCGAATTTGGCCAGCACTTCGGCCTGGGGACTGAACTTCTCGACCCGGTTGTTCGCCCGCTCGACGACGAAGAAGTTCGTCCCGCCCGTCGTGGTAATGCCAATTGGTTCTGACAGCTGGCCTTCCCCACTTCCCGCGGAGCCTGCCTGGCAGGTGTTGCCGGAGGCGGCGGTGCAGCGGTTCTTTTCGAGCGTCGTGCCGCTGGCTTCGACCTTCGTTTTGTTGACGTTCGAGCCGATCACCTCGATGAAAGCGCCGGTCGAACTGAACTGGGCGACCCGGTTGTTGGCGGTGTCGGTCACGTCGAGATTGCCGGAGGAGTCGATCGCTATGCCTGAAGGAGAGCTCAGTTTGCCGCCGCTCGAGCCCGCACCGCCTGCTTCGCGGAGGAATTCGCCTGCTTCGTTGTACTCGACGATACGGTTATTGCCCTTGTCGACGGCCCAGACGTTGCCGGCGGCGTCGACTGCTACGTCAGAGGGGGTTTTGAGGCCGGTGTGGCTCTGGCTCGCGTAGCCGAGCGAGGTGAGGAACTGCGGCGCTTCGCATTCGGATTCGCATTTGAAGCGTTCGGCGATCGGCGCGCCCAGCGTGGTGCTGTATTCGGTTTCGACTTTCGGGATCGCCTGGCCGCCGCCTTCGATCTTCTTGGTCGTCTGGCGTCCCGCTTTGTCGTACGCCAGGATCGTCTTGCGGACGTTTTCAGAGCCACCGCCGGGGCTTTCGACGATTTCTTCGGGCTCGCCGAGCTCGTTGTAGGACTTGACCGTCTTGACGAGAAGCTGAGGGCGGCCGGTGCCGCTGACCTGGACGGCCGGGAGGGTCTTGCAAAGAAGACCGGCGTATACGCGGTTTTCTTCACATTCGGGATAGGCTTTTAGATTGGTCTTGCCGCCGGTGTAGTAGACGAACTTCGTCGTCCCGGCGCCGCCGCCGCCGGAGTTCGAAGGCTGGCGGGCCTCCAGGGGCAGGCCCGTCGCTTCGTCGTAGATGGTCACCGACTTGATGGCTAGATGACCTTGCGCTCCTGGATCGACGATCGTTTCGGTCGGCTTGCGCAGGTTCCAGTTGTAGTGGGTTTCGCTCGTGCGCTGGTCGGTTTCGGTTCCGTTGGACTGCAGAGCCCCGGTGGCTTCCTTCGTCGGCAGGTGGTAGGCAGGCTGCCCTGCGGGCGGGGTGGGGTCTTCGTATTTGACGACGGTATGGGCTCGCGCTTCTTTGCTTTCGCTGTTTTCTAGGCGGACCAGATGCAGCGGACCCCAGGATTCGAGCATCTCGGTACCGTCGGAGTTGTAGGTCGAGTGGCTGTCGAGTTCATGGGAGCGGGCAGCTGAGACCGAACCCGCGGCAAGGGAAATCAACCGGTTCTGTGGGCTGAGCGATCGCACGACGTTTCCGTGTCGATCCACTTCAGTCGTGGAAATCGAAGGCCCCGAGGCGCCGGGTGGTGCCGGGGAGGCGGTATTCACCTCATAGCCTTCGGGATCGAGGTAGTGGACGGTGGCGTGGGAGAAGTCGCTCGGGGCGGGGCTCGTCGGGACCTGGTCCGGGGGGAAGATGGCAGTCGCATCGACCGGATAGTCGCTCTGCCCCCACGATGCCGCCGTGTTCGGGCTGAGATCGTAGGGGGCGCCGCCGCCGTTCAGCGGGACGCGGTAGACGATGGTGCTGGTGGCAGTCGGAGTGGCTCCGACGAGGCTCGCCCGGTTTACACTCTTCAGCCGTCCGAAGATCTGCTGGTCGTGCCAACTGTAGTGACCCTGGTTTGCCGTAAATTCAGAGGGTCGGTAGTAGCGGAACTGCCATGGAGCCTGGCCTGGAGGCGTTATGCCGGCCAAGGTCCAAGAGCTGGGATTCGTTTCAGTTTCGTAGGAGTAGGTCTCAGCCAACGGTGGTGACAATCGAGGGTCCCACTCTTTGACCAAGCGGAATTCGGAATCGTATTCGTATTCCGCAACCGTTTCGCCGACACCTGACCCGCTCGGCCCGAAGTAGCTGATAGAGCTGATCCGGTTGTGGCCTTGCGCATTCGGACAGCTGCATTCGACGTAGTTGAATTCCAGCGTCCGACATCCTTGCCTCGTGGTAGACCCTGGATCTGGACATCCCGAGATCCCAGGAGGCGTCGGTCCGATCTCACGGACCAGCTTGAGGTGATAAGGGTTCGTTTCCAGCGCGTAGACCATCCGCGCTGATTTCGAGGTGGCCTGCCAGGAGACGGTGGCGGGGCGGTATTCCGCCGAAGTCCCCGCTCGGGTGAAAATCGTTCGAACCCCTTCGGAACCTTCGAGGACGAACGTCGCGCCTTCTCCTTCTCCATTTTTGGCGAGGGTATATTCCCTCATGTATTCGGGCGCGACGTAGTTGCCGCCGACGACTTCGAAGGCCGCTTCACCTCCTTCGTTATCGGTCAGTTCCACCCAGTCCGCCGCCGGGATTTCTTCGACCGGCCATTTTTCGCATCCTTCGCCGGGAAAGCATTCTTCTTCGTAGACGGTTTCCGGTTCCTGATGTCGCTCGACCAGCCCGGTCCACGCTTGGCCTTCGAATTCTTGTTCCACCGGCAACGAAGGCTCCCAGCCGGGGCCTAGAGCGGTCGAACGGTGGCCGTCGCCACGATAGTTCGATTCATAGGACCGGGTGAATTCGAGGTTGGCTTCGCTGCCAGGCACCGGGATCGCCACGTCGGTCCTGCTCATCGTGTACTGACCGGTGAGGAGGTCGACGTTGACGGGACCCATCGTCGCCGTGGCATCGCTGGGTGCGCCAACCCCTGAGTATTCCCCGGCATAGGCGACGGTCACCGGTTCCGTCGCTGCGGCATTCCATTCCGGCGAGGACAGAACCGCTCTCAGCTTGATGTCTTCCTCATCGGGGTTTTCGACATGGGGTTCCAGCGCCCGCGCAGCTTCGGGGTAGTCGACATAGAGCGGCTTGCTCTTCAGGCTTTGGCCTTCGACCGTGTATGGCCATTCGACCTGTTTGCCGGCGTCGTCAAGCACGTACTGCCCGGGAATGGTGCGAAAGTCGTTCCAGCCGGGGAGCTTCATCTGGTACGTAACTCCCGTAGCGCCGGTACCGAGGGCATCCCAGCCCGACTGCAGGGTGAAGTAGTGGCTTGATTTCCGCCCTTCTTCAGGCGAGGTCATCTTGGCGCCGACGGCCTTTTGGAAGTCGTAGACGATCCTGAGATAGGGCCGGTAGTTGCTGTTGTAGTAGTTGCTGGAGGCGAACGTGGCAAGCCGGTGGGTGCAGCTCGTAGATCCGCAGGAGCGTGATTTGTCGTCTCGGAGCTTGACGATGACGCTCAGATCTTCTTCGTGTTCTGCTTTTTCCTGGACCTTTGCGGTCTGGATCGGGATGCTCCACCATCCCACGGGGTTGTTCCCCTTGGCGTTCAAGGTCTCTTCGCCCAAAGCTTCCGGCGCGTAATCGCCGCCTTCGGCTTCCCAGTTATGCCCAGAGGTGTAGCGCCTCCAGTTCGCCTGCCAGCTCCACGGCTTCAGCACCCTGTGGACAGCCACTCCCGTCGTGTTCACAGGCGCTTCGGGGGAATACAGCTCCAGCGCCGCCGAACTCACCCTGGCTCCATATGGGACTCCCGCAGTGCGCAGGAGCATCAGCGAGCGATACCAGCTATCTTCGGCCTGGTTGAGTTCGGCGTTGTAGCCGGCGAGCAGACTTTCCCGCCCCCAGCTCGCGCAGTCGATCCATCCTTCCTGGCCGGTTTTCCCGCCGATCACACAGTCGAGATCGCTTTTTTCCGCGGTGACCGTCGGGTCGATCCGGACGGGGAAAGAGCGTTCGGGAGCATCAAGCCATTGAGGATCCACCGCAACCGTCAGAATCCAGGCCCCTCCTTCCCCTGGAGTCAGCTGGTAGGAGACCTGTTCGGAAGTCGGGGCGACCGACTGCGCATCGGCAACGGTCGGGGCCGGCAGCGAGGCGACCGCTTTGCCCTGTTGATCCTTGAAGACGACGGATCCATCGGCGGCGCGTTCGGCGGCCAGGCCCGCCGAGGCGGTGAGTTCGTAGCGGAAGCTCGTGGGGCTTGCGGGTCCTTCGAGTTCAATCTCCTCCTTGAGGCCGCTGGGGAGGGTGGTGTATTCGAAGCTGGTGTCGGCCTCGGGGCTTTCGTAGACGGCGGCGCCCCCGCTCAGATCTGCGGGCTCGGTTTCCGTCGCCAAGAGGTGGGAGCCGATCCACTGGTCGCCGATCGTTACGCGGGCGAGGCCTTCCTGGAGTTCGGAGGGGAGGCTGACTTCGACCGAGTTCGCGCCGTTGACGATTTCGCCGCCGTCGCCTTCTTCAAGGCCTTCTTCGATCGGCTGCCAAGCCCCTTTCGGATCTTCGTAGTTGAGAGGAGCTCCGAAGATCCGCGTTTCGAGACGGCCCGAGGGAAGACGGTAGGTGTCGGAGGTGGCCGTCCGCTTGCTCGGAATTTCAACTGCCGTCGGGGGAGCTACGGCTTCGGTCGGCGCTTCTTCAGCCGTCGCTTCCTCGCTTCGTGCCCGCGGGGCAAGAGACACAGCCGAGACCGCGAGTGCAGCCAAGAGCAGGGCAAGCAGCAATCCGTACTTCGGTCGCAAGGTTCCTCCCGTAGGTCGATTAGCCGAGACCGGAACCCGCGATACCGAGCGCGTACCCGTTCAGGACGGGGCGACCCTATATCACTCTGGATCTCTCTCGGTACTCAATTTTCAAAGAAGAGGTTCTTTCCGCTGAAGGCCATGCCCACCGGTTGAGGTGTTGTTTGAGATCCATGGCAAGCCCCGATCGAACCTTCGCTGAGGTATCCGGTGACATTCGTCCAACGGCGTTAACCACGCGCTAGGTTGCCGGCCGCTTTAGGTGGCCTCATCGGTTTGTGGGGTCTCGTTCATTCACTGAGGTAAAGGAGAAACAGATGAGCAGGGGTATCTGGCGGCAGGCGCCGGCGTTGGTGGTTGCGGCGGTGGCGTTGGTGGCGGCGCTGGCGGGGACCGTCTATGCGGCGGGGAAGATCAACGGGCATGCGGTGAAGGTGAAGTCGCTGCCGGGGAACCGGCTGGCGCTGCATTCGGTGCCGGCCAACCGGCTGAAGCCGGGGACGATCCCGAGCACGCAGCTGGCGCCGGGCTCGATCCCGGGCGATCGGCTGGCGCCCGGGTCGGTGACCGGACTGCAGGTGGACGTCTCCACCCTCGGCCAGGTGCCCTCTGCCGTCCACGCCGACACGGCCGAGTCGGCCAAAGACGCGCAGACGGCGCTCAACGCAGCCAACGCTGTGAACGCGCAGACGGTCAACGGTTACCAAGCGGGCTGCAAGCCGGGGACGCGGCTCTTCGCCGGCGCTTGCTGGCAGACGGCGACGAACACCAGCACGGCAACCCTCGCCGCAGCTGCGGAATCCTGCGCGAGCCAAGGAGGCGAACTGCCTAATGCCTTCGCGTTAGCGGCATTCGCTCATCAGCCCGGCATCACCCTCGCGGCCGAAGATGAGTGGTCCGACACCCTCGCAACCTTCACCGGAAAAAACGCCTACAGCGTGGTCACCGTGTCGTCTGCCGGAGACATCAATTCCGCGCTCTCATCGGCAACGAAGAAATTCCGCTGCGTCATCCCCCTCCTCAGCTAACCGAACCACCAGGCGGGGCGGCCACGGCTGCCCCGCCGCCTAACCCGTCTCGGCGTCGAGGAGGCGGCGGTAGTAGCGGTAGTCGCGCCGGTCGGGCCTCAGGTTCGAGGCGAGCGCCAGGTGGTGGCGGGCGCGGCGCTTCTGGCCGGTCTTGCTGAGGGCGCGGCCGAGGCAGAAGTGGGCGAAGTCGTTGACCGGGTGGGACTCGACCACGGCCTCGAACTCGACCGCGGCCGGGGCGAAGCGGCCGGAGCGGAAGTAGGCGCGACCCAACGCCTCGCGGATCGAGGACTTCTCCGGATCGCGGCGGGCGGCCTCGGCAAGCGGCGCGGTCGCGTGCTCGAAGTCGCCGTCCTCGAGCAGCTCGAGGCCGCGACGGTAGAGCGTGTAGGTGGGCTCCTGCGCCCCCTCGGTAGGCATGGAAGAAGTGTAGGAGGATCGGCTCGCGGACCCGCAAAAAGGGCTGTTTAGCAGGCCGAAAGGGTCGCTTTGCTACCGTGAATGGGCGGGTTTGACTGGCTTTTCGCCGGCCCCGTCTTTCTATGAGCGTCTCTACTACCGCGAAAAAATGGACCTGCGACCAGTGCGGGGTGACCGTCAGCCGCCTCGGCGGCGAGAAGGTCGAACTGCCCGCCAGCTGGACGAGCTCGAATGAGGGCACCTTCTGCCTGCTCTGCCGCCGTGAGCGCGCCGCGCAGGCCGCCCTCGACGCCGCTCCCGAGAGCACCGGCCTCGAGGACCGCGCCAAGCTCCGCCGCGCCGCCCTCGTCGAGTTCGAGGTCCGCCGCCGCCCCGGCCACGGCAACGGCGAGATCGCCAAAGCCTGCCGCTCCTCCGTCGCCGCCGTCGTCGCCGCCCGCAAACGGCTGAAGATCCCCGCGCCGCAGTAGACGCGACAGCCGTGTCGACTTAGTGGCCCTATAGGACTACAAAGTCGACACTCGGGTCGCCCGCTGTTCCCTACACCCGCGTCCGCTCGGCGAGATCGCGGAGCAGCCCGTCCATCCCCCGCTCCTCGTGGACCCGGCGCTGATGGTCGGCGCCGTTGCCTTCGCTGACGATGCGCTCGATTTCTTCGAAGGCCGCGGCGCCGCCGAGGGGCTCGGCGTAGGGACGGGTTTCGTCGAGGATGCCGCGGGCTACCTCGGCGGCGGGGGCGGCAGTGGACTCGTCGACCATGAGGCGGGCCTGGAGGCCGTAGCGCTCGGCTTGGAAGTAGGACTCCTCGATCGCCTCGCGGGCTAGGCCGGGGGCGTCCGGGCGGTCGATCTCTTTCGCCGCCAAGGCTTGGATCAGGGCGGCTATGGCGGCGTTGGCCTCCGGCTTCGCCTGGACGTCCATGCCGCGGACCTCGACGGTGCCGAGGTTGGGGTGCGGGCGCACGTCCCACCAGATGTAGGTGTAGTCGTCGACGCCGGCGGCGGCGATCAGCTGGTCGGCGACGCGGAGGAAGTCCTCGTAGTCGCGGAAGGCGCGCGGCAGCTCGAAGCGCGGGTAGCTGCGCACGGCGGCAGCGCGGGCGCTGGCGAGGCCGGTGTCGGCGCCGTCGCGGAAGGGCGAGTTGCCGGTCAGCGCCGCCAGCAGCGGCAGGTGGCGCCGCATCGCGTTGGCAACGGCGACCGCGGTTTCCGGGTCGGGCATGCCGACGTGGACGTGGAGGGCGCAGGGCGGCGTCGCCAGCAGCCCGGCGAGGTCCTTCTTCACCGTCTCGTAGCGCGCCTTCTCGACCAGCTGCGGCTCGCCGGACTCCCCGGGATAGGTGCCCGAGCCCATCAGCCGCGCCCCGGTCGCGGCGACCGCCCGCCGCACCTCGGTCAGCTCCTTCGCCGCCTGCACGGTGTCGAGGCAGATGCCGGTCTTGAGCTCGATCTGGGTGGCGAAGATCTCGGTCGAGACGCTGTCGCGGTGCTGGAAGTCGATCTCCTCCAGCACCCGCTCGCCGCCGGCGAGCAGGCCGCAGCCCTCGTCGACCAGCAGCAGCTCCTCCTCCACCCCGATCGTCAGCGGCCCCGAGGTGCCGAACTTGTGCGCGGCGCGACCCGCCTCGGTCTCCGCCTTGCCGGCATCGGTCGCGCCTTTAGGCAAGATCCCCATCGTGGGGGCGAGCTACCCCGCGCCGGAGCTTCCTTAACCCGTCCCTATCCTGCCCGGATGGCCCTCGCAGGGAAACTGCGCGTGCTCAGGGAACCGTCCTACCGGCGGCTCTGGATCGGGCGCACCACCTCGCTGATCGGCGACGGGATGTCGCCGGTGGCGCTCGCCTTCGCGATCCTCGACCTGACCGGCTCGGCCACCGACCTCGGGATCGTCCTCGCCATCCACAGCCTCTTCCTGGTCGCGCTGCTGCTGGTCGGCGGCGTCGTCGCCGACCGGATCTCGCCGCGGCTGGCGATGCTCGGCGCCGACGTGACGCGGACGATCTCGATGGGCCTGATCGCGGCGCTGCTGCTGGCGGGGGTGGCCGAGATCTGGGAGCTGGCGCTCCTCTACGCGGTCGACGGCGCCGCCAGCGCCTTCTTCAATCCGGCCTCGAACTCGATCGTCCCCCAGATCGTCCCCGCCCGTCGCCTGCAGGAGGCCAACGCCCTGCTCAGCTTCTCGCGCTGGATGGGCAAGGTGGCGGGGCCGGCGCTGGCGGGAGTGCTCCTCGCCCTTGGCACCCCCGGCTCGGCCCTCGCCGTCGACGCCGCCACCTTCGCGGTCAGCGCCGCCTGCCTCTGGGGGCTGCGGGCGCCGAAGCTGCGCGGCGAGCGCGAGAGCAACGACTTCCTCGGCGAGCTGCGCCACGGCTGGCGCGAGTTCTCCAGCCGCAGCTGGCTGGTCGCCGTGGTCCTCTCGGCGGCGACCACCAACGCGATCTTCTTCCCTGCCTTCCAGGTCCTCGGCCCCACCGTAGCCCGCGAATCCCTCGACGGCTCCAGCTCCTGGGCCCTGATCGCCACCCTTTGGGGTCTCGGCGGTCTGCTCGGCGGCCTGATCGCGATCTCGATCCGGCCGCGCCGACCGCTCCTCGTCAGCGAGGGCTTCATCCTCCTCTTCCCGCTGCCGATCGTCCTCCTCGCCGTCCCCTCCACCACCGCGGTGATCGCCGCCGGCGCCTTCGTCGCCGGCAGCTCGGTCAGCCTCGCCGAGGTCCTCTACGAGACGACCGTCGCCCAGAACGTCCCGCAGAACGCCCTCTCCCGGGTGACCGCCTACGACTGGCTGGGCTCGCTGGCGCTGGAGCCGGTCGGCCTCGCCCTCGTCGGCCCGCTCGCCGCCGGGATCGGCATCCCCACCACCCTCTGGCTCGGCACCATCGTGATGACCCTCTGCCTGCTGGCCGTGATCGCGGTCCCGAGCGTGCGCCATCTGGAAGCCATGCCGATGGACCCGACGCCGATCCCGCCGCCACGGCCGGTCGAAGCCGGCGATTAGAGCGTCCGCAGGACCGCTTCGGCGGCGTTGTAGCCGTTGATGCCGTGGGCGCCGGCCCCGGGGGGAGTGGCGGCGGAGCAGATGAAGACCTTGGGAATGCCGGTCGCGTAGGGGTTCGCGCTGATGCGGGGGCGCAGGAGGGTTTGGAGGGGGGTGTTGGCGCCGGTGAGGATGTCGCCGGCGATGAAGTTGGCGTTGGCGGACTCGATCTCGGCGGGGGTGCGGGTGGAGATGGCGACGATGCGGTCGCGCAGGCCGGGGGCGAAGCGTTCGATCTGGTCGAGGATCGCGTCGGCCGCATCGCCCGGGTAGCCGCTGGGGACGTGGGCGTAGGTCCAGACGGGGTGCAGGTTTCCCCTCGAGCGCTGGGGGTCGGCAAGGTACTGCTGGGCGACGAGGACGAAGGGCCGCTCGGGCATGCGGCCGCGGTTGATCTCCCGCTCGGCGTGGGCGACCTCGGCGAAGGAGCCGCAGACGTGGACGCTGCCGGCGCGGCGGGCGGGCTCGAAGGCCCACGGCACGCCGCCCTCGACCGCGAGGTCGAGCTTGAAGGCGCCGGGCCCGTGCTTGAAGCGGCGGTAGGCGCGGGCGGTTCGCGGCGGCAGCTTCTCCCCCGCCAGCTCGATGACGCCCCGCGGCGCCAGGTCGAGGACGACGGCGTCGGCCGCGGGCAGCTCGTCGAGGGAGCGGACCCGGCGCCCGGTCTCGATCCGGCCGTCGCACTCGCGGATCACCGCCGCCAGCGCCTCGGCGATCGCCACCGTGCCGCCGCGGGCGACCGGCCAGCCGTTGGCGTGGCCGCAGGCGATCAGCGCCATCCCGACCGCCGAGCTCAGCGAGCGGTTGAGCGGCGCGTAGGCGTGGGCGGCGACGCCGCCGAAAAGCGCCGCCGCCTCGGGCGTGCCCAGCTGCCGCGCCAGCAGGGTCGCCGGCGCTGCCGCCCCGAGACCGAACCGCACCAGCTTCAGCGGGTGGCGCGGGACCCGGATCACCGGCCGGTAGATGTCTTCGATCAGCGCTTCGTAGGCTTCGGCGGAGGGACCGAAGGTGCGCCGCCAGCGCGCTCCGCCCTCCCCCAGCCCGGCCACCGTCGCGTCGAGCGAGCGCAGCATCGCCGCCCCGCCGCCGTTGTCGAGCGGGTGGGCGAGGTCGACCTCCGGCCACGCCCACTCCAATCCGTAGCGCTCCAGCCCCAGCTCCAGCGTCGCCGGCGCGCTCACCGTCATCGGGTGGGTCGCCGCGCAGTCATCATGCAAGAGTCCCGGAACCGTCAATTCGGAGCTGCGGGTGCCACCGCCGATCCGGTCCTCGGCCTCGATCACCGTCACCTCCACCCCGCGCTTGGCGAGGATCGCCGCGCAGGCGAGCCCGTTTGGCCCGGAGCCGACGACGATCGCGCTGCTCATGAGCTCGAGACCGGGAAGGGCTCGCCGTCCAGCCACGGCTGGCGCTTGGCCATCTCGGCGACGTCGACGTAGCCCTCCTCGACCAGGCCGTCGGCCGCGTCCCAGATCCGGTAGCGCTGGCGCTGCACCTGCGCCGGCTGGCTCTCCAGCGTCACCACCCGCAGTTCCCCCGGCGCGAAGCCGCAGCGCTCCTGCACCGCCGCTAGCAGGCGCTGGTCGTGGAAGTGGCCGTCGCCGAAGTTGTAGCCGAGGACGACGCCGGCGACGAGCTCGCCCTCGCGCACGTCGTAGGCCTCGACGTCGGCGACCGCCCGCGCGGTCAACCCGTTCAGCGCCCGCCCGTGCGAGTGCATCGAGCGGAAGGCGAGGCCTTTGTAGAGGAGGACGTCGATCAGGTCAGGCTCGTAGAACTTCTCCAGCTGCACGCCGACGGTCGGCGCCGCCTTGACCAGGTCGCGGTCGAGTTTGGCCTCGGCGGCCGAGTCGCGGCGGAAGAGCCACTGGCTGGTCGCCCAGTTGCCGGCGTAGTAGCGCATCGAGGGCAGGAAGGAGACGAGGTCCGGCCGCAGGTTGCCGAGGATCGGGAAGCCGACGCAGGTGAGGGCGAGGACGACCAGCAGCAGGGGGTCGTCGATCGTCGACCAGGGGACGCTGCCGTAGTGGCCGAAGAGGAAGAGCAGCCCGAAGATCATGAAGACGTTCCACTCCAGCGGCACCGCCAGCGGGAACGTCGAGAGGATGTGGGCGTGGAAGATCACCATCCCGGCGACGGCGAGGGTCTGGACGATGCCGCCGCTGGAGAGGACGAGGACCAGCGGCAGGGTGAACTCGATCACCGTCCCGAGGTGGGCCGCAGCGGCGCCGAGCTTCGACGGCAGCAGGTCCTCGGGGTGGCGGGTGTAGAGGCGGCGCTTCATCGCCCGCGAGCGGTTCCAGGGCGTGTTGCTGATCATCACCGTGACCACGAACGGGAAGTGACGGTTGAGCTTCGAGGAGGCGGCTCCCCACCAGATGCAGAAGAAGACGAGCTGGGCGGCGATCACCAGGTTCGTCAGCGGGAAGAGGAAGATCAGCGCGAGGTTGCCGTAGATCTCCGCCCTCGCCGCCAGGAACGGCACCTTGTCCCGCAGGCCGAGCGTCGCGAGCAGCGCCAGCATCACCGCAACCGCGACCGGGCTCAGGCGCGCGACCTCGCCGCTTGCCCACGGCGCCGTCGCAACGACCCCGCCCGAGAGCAGCAAAAACAGGAGCGAGAGCAGGAACGCTCCATATAAGGCGACGTCGAGCGGCGTCCGCGTCGTCCCCCGCGTCCCCGGCACCCGCTCGGGCCACGGCGGCAGCCGCACCGTCCCCGGCCGCAGCCAGTAGAGGAAGCCGCCGACCATCGGGCTGAAGCGCAGGGTCAACGGCAGCGATCCCGCGCCCAGGCCCAGCACCTCCCAGAGCATCGTCCAGACAACCGCCTTCTCGAAGACGATCGGCTCGGTCCAGTGCGGCCAGCCGCTGGTGGCGAAGATCAGCAGGCCGCCGAGGCCGGCGTAGGCGAGGACCTTGAAGACGTAGAGGAAGTAGACCGCGACCGGCGTCCCGAAGCCGTTCAGCGCCCAGTCCTGGGCCAGCGGCTTGATCCGCTCCAGATGCGGGAGCCGGCGCCACTCGGCGACCTCGAACGGCGGCGGCGTCGGGTCTAGGAGGCCCATACGTCCAAACCTTTCAACCGGTGCTCAATTTCGGGCGGTGCGATGACGATGACTCTACGTCTTGTCTGGAGCACCACCAACCTCCAACCCACCCCCCGGCGCGAAGCCGCTCTGGGGCAGCCACGAGGGCGCCCCCGCACCCGTCGCCGCGCCCGTGTCGCAAAGCTCTCGCTCGGCGAGAGGAACTCGACACTCTCCCTTCGGCGACGGCCCGCTCGAGCCGCTGTCGGTGAAACTCCTGCAAGCGGCCGGGGTGCTCTCGGCGCTGCTGATCCTCGTCGTTATCAATTCGCTGCTGAACAGCAGCGGCAACGAAAGCCCGTTCAACCCCAACCCGGTCGCGGCGGCGGCGCAGCGAACCGAAGAAGTCCCGGGCATGCGGATGAACATGACGATGGTATTCCGCACCGAATCCAGCCCGCCCACCTCGATCGCCGCCAAAGGCACCTATAACGGCGAAGACAACCTGGCCGAGGTCAGCTACAACGCCGCAGTCGAGGGGCGGCAGATGAATTTCGACGCGATCCTCGGCGAAGACGGCTGGTACTTCCGCTTTCCCCAGTATGCAAGCCGAATGCCCGAAGGCAAGGAATGGCTGAAGCTCCAAGGCTTCCCCGGGCAGAAGGACATGAGCAAGCCCAGCGTCGGCGGCCCGGGAGACGCGCTGAAAATGCTTCGGACCACCGGGAGCGTGGAACGACTGGGCACGGAGAAGATCGGCGGTGTCAAGACCACGCGCTACCGGGCGACGATGACCCCCGCCGGCCTGGTGGAAGGGTTCCGCCGGCAGGGGAAAGACGAACTTGCGGAACAGATGGAACAGGTGCAGGCGCGGATAGTGGGGGCCCTCCACGCCGAAGTCTTCATCACCCCCGGTGGGATGCTCCGCCGGATGCGGACGGAAGGGACGGAAGTCATCGACGGCAAGAGGGTCACCACCGAAGTCCGGTTCGATTTCTTCGATTACGGCATCAAGCCGAACATCCAGATCCCTGACGACTCCCAGGTCTACGACCTCGGACCGGAACTCGAAGAAAAGCTCGGTCAGCTCAGCTAGCGGCGCGGGCGTCCGCCGTTCCTGCTCGCCCGCCGCGGGCTACTGCCCCCGGAGCCGCCAGCGGTAGTCGAAGCGGACCCGCGCCCCCATCAGGCCGTTGTCGACGAAGCCGGGCTCGGGTAGCGAGGCGACGAAGCGGTAGCGGCGCTCGGCGCCGGTCGCCAGCAGGCCCAGATGCAGGGTCGGCATCGCGGCCAGGGGCCCGTCGTAGACGAGCGCCCGCGAGCCGAGGGTGAGCTCACGGATCCGCAGCCGCAGGGCCATCGCCAGCGAGGCGCCGCCGGGGTTGAGCGTCTCCGCCGAGCGGCCTCGCGAGAGTTCCAGCCGGGCCGGGGTCCCCAGGTTCCCGATCGTCAGGGTGCCGGCGACCGCGCCGCCCGGTGCCAGCGCCGGCGCTCTGAGGATCGCTGCTTCGCCGCGCGAGTCGGAGATCCGCAGGGCACCCCCGGCGGCGGCGGTCGTCTCGACCGGATGGTTTTCGGCAAGCCGCGGGCCCGAGCGCGCCAGCGCCGCGGCGGCAAGGGCGAGGGAAAGCGCCAGGACGGCCGCCGCCACCGTCGCACGGCCCGGTTGCGCCCACATCAGAACTCCTTGTCCGCGGTCCCCGACTCGGTCGCCGCGGTGGTCGAGGCGCCGTTGCCGGCGGCATCGGTCGCCGAGGCAGAAGGGGTCCAGATCATCGAGCCGGTCGCGGCGGCGGTGGTCGCCGCGGCCGACTGGGTGCCGAGGGTGACCGTAATCGTGTTGCCGCTCATCACCATCGAGGAGGCGGTGCCGGTGACGCCGAAGGTGAGGTCGGCGCCGGTGTAGTCGACGGCGCCGAGGTTGACGCTGCCGAGCGGCAGCTGCGTCGCGTTGGTCGCGTTGAAGACCGTGATGGTGTCGTTGGCGGTGCTGAGGCCGTTGCCGAGGCGGACGACGACGCTGGTCGCGCCGCCGTTCCAGCCGGAGAGGATCGAGTTCGGGTCGATTGCCTTGCTGTAGGTGAAGGTAATTTTGTCGCCGGCCTCGGCGAGGCCGTTGGCGGTGCCGCCGTTGACGGTCTGCACGTCGGTGCCGGTCGGAGCGGTGTTGTTGACGGTGACGGTGAAGCCCGATTCGGTTTTCGAGTTGCCGGCCACATCTTTCAGCGTCAGCGAGTAGGAGAGGCTGCCGGCCGCGAGGGTCGAGCCCGCGGTGAGGGCGGCGCTGCGGTAGCCGTAGCTGACGCCGCCGGCGCTGAAGCTGCCGGCGCCGAGGGCGACCGCGGTGGAGCCGGAGGTGATCGTGTTGACGTTGGCGGTCACCGTGGAGACGCCGCTGGCCGGATTGCCGGTGTCGGTGGCGTTGGCGTAGACGTAATAGGTGCCGCTCTTCTTGATCTGGCCGACGATGCCGCCCGCGGTCTTGGCGATCACCGAGGCGCTCGCGGTCGGGGCGCGGAAGTCGGTGGCGGCGGTGATCGAGTTGCCGGAGCTCGGCGTCTTCGCGGTGAAGTTGCCCCAGACGCTCTGCCGGGCGAGCGCCGCCGAGCCGAGCAGCACAGCAGCGATCGTCGCCGCCACCAATGCCGGTCGCGCGCTCACAGCGAGTCCACCTCCCGCGGGCTCGGCTCCGCGGCCGGGCGCCAGATCCGCAGCAGCGCCGCCAAGAGCAGCAGCAGCGCCGGGATCGCGATCAGGGCGAGGCGGGCCGGGGCGCTGTCGACCCAGGAGAGGGCGTAGCCGACCTTCGGGATCCGGTAGGCGACGCGGCCGATGCTGCCGCTAGCGGGCACCCGCCAGTGCTCGGTCGAGGTGTTGGCGTCGCCGCGGGTGACGAAGGCGACCTGGTCGCCGACCGCCCGCACCGACTGCACCCGGTGTGAGAAGAGTTTGCCGGTCCCTTCCGGGTCGACGAAGGTGACGACGTCGCCGACGCGGGCGCTGAGCGGTGAGATCGGCCGGGTGACGACGACGTCGCCGGTTTCGATCGCCGGGGTCATCGAGCCGGAGCGCACCGTGAAGGAGCGGTAGCCGGCCAGCTGCGGCGCCACCGCCGCAAACAGGGTCCCGAACAGGAGCCCGAGCCCGACCCAGAGGACGAGCATGCGCAGGCGGCGCACCGCCTTCATCGCAGCGGTTCCTCCACCGGTTCCAGCGCGACGGCGACCTTGCGGCCCTCGTAGCCGGTCTCGACTTCGGCCGGGATCCAGGCGAGGACGTGGACCTTTGCCGCGCCGCCGGGTTGCAGCCGCAGCGCTTCTTCGGTCCCCTGCCGCAGCGCCTGCAGAGTCCCTTCGAAGAGGACGGTGCCGCGGCTCTGCAGCCGCACCTGCGCGGTCCCGTCGAGCGCGGTCGAGTTCGGCTGCGCCCGCAGCCGCACCGCCAGCGTCTCGCCGGTCTGGTTGCCGAGCGTGAAACCTCCCCGGGCGTGGCTGCCCGGGCGCATCGGCCCGCTCGCGAGCAGCGGCTTCGGCGCCGCCGGTTCCGCCGCGACCGCGCCGTCGAGCGTCGCCGTGAAGCGGAGCGAGGCGGGCAGGACCCCGCCGTGCCCGCCGGCGGGCCGAGCGGCGACGATCAGCGCCGCGACCAGGGCGAGCCCGATCGCGGCGCCGATGGCGCGAGTGAACCTGTCAGTAGCGGAGGCGCTCATGACAGCTCCTGTTCGTTACCTGTTCGGCCGCTACTTACTGGTTGCGGGCCTCCCAGGTGAACGTGTGGGCACCGGTGGTGGCTCCCTGCGCGGCTTCCGGGGCGCTCGACTGCAGCGTCGCGGTGACCTGGTAGATGACCGATTCGTTGGTCGCCCATTTGGTCCCGGTGCCGGGGAAGTCGACGACGCCGTTCGCGTAGCTGTTTTTGGTCGTGGCGAAGTTCGCCAGGGTCCCCGTGTACAGGGCGCCGCCGGAGTCGGCGACGAAGCCGGTGCAGCTTGGGAAGGTCGGGGTGGTCTGGGTGCCGGGCGTGATCGTCAGGTCGACGTACTGGCCGAGGGCGCCGATCGTGCTCGTGGTGTAGATGTGGACGTCGGCGTCGAGGCTGCCGGTGTAGGTGACTTTGATGCACTTGCTCACCGATTCGCCGGGTTTGGCGTTGGTGATGCTGTACATCGCGGCGCCGGCGTCGTTGTCGGCGATCGCGACGGTGCCGGCGGTGATCGTGTTGCCGGCGTTGGTGGTGGTGGCGCTGAAGGCGCCGAACACGCCCATCGCGGCGAGGCTGCCGAGCGCGCCCACGCAGAGCGCCGTCAGCAGAACTTTGGAGCTGGTTTTCATCTGACTACCTCCTGTTGATTCACTCGTGTGCGACCTTCGGCCGCTGGCCACGGGATCGGAGGCTCAGGTAGGAAGTACGTCCGGTTTCTGTGTGAAAAGCGTATGAATCAGTCAGACCGTGCCTGGCCTGGACGAATGTGCGACGCGGTAGCGGTAGCCGAAGCCGCGCACGGTCTCGATCGGATCGACCCCCGCCTCGTCCAGCTTGCGCCGCAGGTAGCTGACGTAGAGCCGCACCTGCTGGGGGTCGGCGTCGGCGTTCCCCCACACCTCCTCGAGCAGCTGCAGCTGGCTCACCACCTGGTTGCGGTTGCGCATCAGGAAGGCCAGCAGTCGGAACTCGGTCGGCGTCAGCTCCACCTCCCTGCCCTCGACTTCGACCCGGCGCCCGGCTCCGTCGAGTGTGACCGTCCCGTCGTCGAGTGTTTCGTCGCCGGCATCGCCGACCCGGGCGCTCCGCCGCAGCAGCGCCTGCACGCGCGCCACCAACTCCTCGCGACCGAACGGCTTGGTCACGTAATCGTCGGCGCCCTTCTCGAGGCCCCGCACCTTCTGCACCTGCTCCCCCTCGGCGGTCAGCACCAGCACCGGCACCTCGCTGAGGTCGCGGATTCGTTCCAGGACCTGCCAGCCGTCGAGCTCGGGCAGGCCGAGGTCGAGGACGACGAGGTCGGGCCGCTCTTCGAAGAAGGCGCGCACCCCGGCGCGGCCGTCGGCCGCCTCGCGGGCCCGCATCCCCGCCCGCTGGACCAGCGCGACGACGAGGCCGCGGATATCGGGATCGTCCTCGATCACGAGGATCGTCGGGGTGGACACGCTGTAAGCAATAACCGATGGGAAGGTCGGAAGCGCCGCGGGTCGAATCCGGGAGATGCAGTGCCGATAGGGACTCAAGGTATGCCGACCGAGAACCAGGCGCAGGGCGCCGCAGAGGAGACCGACCTGCAGCAGCCCTGGCAGGAGGAGCGCCGCCGCCGCGAGGTCGAGGAAGGGGCGCAGTCGGCGCTGGCCGAGCGCAACCTGATGTGCATGGTCAGCGGCGACGGCCGGATCGTCCGCCTCGAGGGCGACTGGCGCGAGGTGCTGGGCTGGGAGCGGGCCGAGCTGGTCGGGCGCCAACTCAAGGAGTACCTCCACCCCGACGATCGCGAGACCACGGTCGCCGAGCTGGTCAGCCTGTCGAGGCTGGAGAGCGGCTGGCGCACGGTCCGCAACCGCTTCCGCACCCGCGGCGGCCACTGGTCCTGGCTGGTCTGGTCGGCGATCGCCCAGGGGGAGGGCCGCGTCGCCTGCGTCGTCCGCGAGGCCAACGAACGGGTGGCGATCCAGCAGGTGCTGGACCTGCGCGGCGAGATCATCGCCAACATGGGTGAGGGCGTCTGCCTCGTCACCACCGGCAACGAACGGATCGTCTTCGCCAACCCGAGCCTGGAGCGGATGCTCGGCTTCAATCCTGGTGAGCTGGTCGGCCGCCGCAGCGCCGACGTGATGCTGCCGGACGACCTCTCGCCGACCGAGGAGGAGGAACGCCTGGAGGCGCGGCGGTGCCTGCAGGAGCAGGGGCACTGCACCTACGAAGGGCGACGGGTGCGGCGCGACGGGACAACGATCTGGTGTCGGACCACGACCACCACCTTCGAGCACCCGCGCTACGGACCTGTCTGGGTCGCGGTGCAGCAGGACATCACCGAGGAGCGGCGGGCCCGCCAGGCAGCGGCGGAGCTGGAACGGGCGAAGTCGGAGTTCCTCGGCTCGGTCTCACACGAGCTGCGCACGCCGCTGACCTCGATCCTCGGCTACACCGCCCTGCTGCGAGAGGACACCGAGGGGGTCGTCGACTCCGGCGATCACATCGACGTGATCGAACGCAACGCCCGACGTCAGCTGCGCCTGGTCGAGGACCTGCTCAGCATCGCCCGCATCCAGGCCGGCGAGTTCGAGGTGCACCGGCAGCCGATCGACCTCGCCGAGGTGGTCCGGTGCGGCGTCGAGGCGATGCGCCCGGCGGCGGCCAAGGAAGAGCTCCGGCTCGAGCTCGAGTGCGAAGGTCCGGCGCGCCTGCTCGGCGACGCCGACCGCCTCGACCAGGTGCTCGCCAACCTGCTCTCCAACGCGATCAAGTTCACCCCCCGCGGCGGCCGCGTCGAGGTGGCGCTGAAGACCACCCCGGAGGAAGCGATCCTCACCGTTACCGACAACGGCCCGGGGATCCCGTCGGAGGAGCGCGCCCGCCTCTTCGAGCGCCTCTTCCGCGGCGAGGACGTGAAGCGGCTGCAGGTCTCCGGTGCGGGCCTCGGCCTGGCGATCGTCCGCTCGATCGTCGAGACCCACGACGGGACGATCGACGCTCACAGCGACCCGGAGCGCGGCGGCTCGACCTTCGAGCTGACGCTGCCGCTGCTGACTGCCGACCAGCCGACCGCCTAGGCGGCGGCGCGCAACCCGATCGGACGGGCGATCCGCGGCGGCAGCTTGCGGGGCCGCGCCGGCAGCGAGCCGCGAGATGGCGCGGAGGCGGTGCGGCCGGCGGAGGCGACGGAGAACAACACGCCGTCGGGCTCGCGGAAGAAGAACCAGCGGATGCCGTCTTCCTCGGAGATGCGGCTGACGGTCGCCCCCATCCCGATCACCCGCTGGCGCCAGGCCCGCTCCTCGCCGGGCGCGCAGCGCCAGGCGACGTGGTGGACGGTGCCGGCGCCCTGGAAGGGGCGGCTCGACGGCGGCGGGTCGCAGGCGTAACGGGCGGGACCGACCTGCCACTCGCCCGCGCCGGCGGCGCTGAAGCCGAGCCGGCCGGCGAGGAGGTCGAAGCTCTGGACGCTGCCGGCGACGAAAGCGCGGACGCCGGCCAGCTTCAGCGTCGGCGGCAGGCCCGGGACCGGCTCGCCCTCAGGTCGGCGCGGGCGCGCGGCGGCGGGGCGCGGGATCAGCTCGTGGGCAAGGCCCTCGGGGTCGGAGAAGCGGAGGGCGACGGGGTCGCCGACCGGGTCGAAGCTGAGCTCGGCGGCGATACCGCCTATCTCGAGCCGCGCAGCCCACTGCTCGAGCGCCCGCCGTCCCGACACCCACCAGCGGACGCTGTGGACCATGCCGGGGCCGGGGCTTCCTGTCGGCGCCCCGGGCGAGTCGACGAAGCGGAGGACGGCCGACCCCTTCTGCCCGTCGCCGAAGCAGAGGTCGCCGCCGCTCCCCTCCACCGGCGGGCAGCCGCACGGCTGGAGGCCGAGCAGGCCCGCGTAGAAGTCGAGGCACTCCGCCCGGGAGGCGGTGATCGCGCTGACGTGGTCGATGCCGAGGAGCTGCATCCGAGAATTGTATACTAAGTTCATCAACAAACTGCCTAACATCCTCTACATCCACTCCCACGACACCGGCCGCTACGTCCAGCCCTACGGCTTCCCGGTGCCGACGCCGAACATCCAGCTGCTCGCCGACCAGGGCGTGCTCTTCCGCAACGCTTTCTGCGCCGCCCCCACCTGCTCGGGCAGCCGCGCCTCCCTGCTGACCGGCCAGTACTGCCACAACAACGGCCTGCTCGGCCTCGCCCACCGCGGCTGGGAGCTGAACGACTACGGCCAGCACCTCGTCCACCCCCTGCGTGAGGCGGGCTACCGCTCGGTCCTGATCGGCGAGCAGCACATCTCCGAGGACCCGGAGGTGATCGGTTACGACGAGGTGATCGAGGTCGACAGCCACCACGCCGCCGACATCGCCCCCACCGCGATCCAGGCCCTCGGCGAGACCGACGGCCCGTGGTTCATGTCGGTCGGCTTCTTCGAGACCCACCGCACCTACCGGGTGCCGACCTCGGTCCGCGACACGCTCTACTCGCTGCCGCCGGCCAACCTGCCCGACACGCCGGAGACCCGCGCCGACATGGCCGCCTTCAAGGCCAGCGCCCGCTCGCTCGACCAGGGGATCGGCGCCGTCCTCAACGGGCTCCACCAACTCGGCCTGCAGGAGAACACGCTGATCATCTGCACCACCGACCACGGCCTCGCCTTCCCTGGCGCCAAGGCGACCCTCTACGACCGCGGGATCGGCGTGATGCTGATCATGCGCGGGCCGGGCTTCCTCGGCGGCCGGGTCTTCGACGGCATGGTCAGCCACCTCGACATCTACCCGACGATCTGCGAGCTGACGGGGGTCGAGGAGCCGCCCTTCCTGCAGGGCACCTCCCTGATGCCCCTGGTCCGCGGCGAGACCGCCAAGCTCCACGACCACGTCTTCGCCGAGATGACCTACCACGCCGCCTACCAGCCCCTACGCGCCGTGCGCAGCGAGCGCTTCAAGTACATCCGCCGCTTCTCCGACTACAACCGCCCCGTCCTCGCCAACTGCGACGACTCGGCGTCGAAGACGATCCTCGCCGAGGCCGGCTGGGGCGAGCAGCGCGTCCCCGAGGAGCAGCTCTACGACCTCCTCTTCGACCCCAACGAGCTGAACGACCTCTCTGCCGACTCCACCCGCCGTCAGATTCTCAGCGAAATGCGCGAGCGCCTGCTCGAGTGGATGCGAGCGACCGAGGATCCGCTGCTGCACGGCCCGGTTCCCGAGCCGCCAGGCGCCTGGTCAAACGATCCCGCCCAGGCCTCCCCGAACGACCCCACCAGCGCCGCCGAGCGTTAGACGCGCCTGCGTCGCTCTACGACTATTCAAGAGGTGACCGTGACAAGACCGTCCTCGCCGGGAGCGCCGAGGTGCCTGCGACGCTCGACCACAACTGCCACCAGGATTATGCCGTGATCGACACGCCATCTGCCGCGAAAACGGCGGCGGCAATCGGCGAATGACGAGCCGTCCACATCCGCGACGAGGGCAGAGAAACCATGCTGACGGACATCCAGGCTCACTGCGATCTGCTCGAATTCCAACAAGAGGCCGGTCAGCGGAAACCACGCCTTGAAGGTCGCCTCCTTGGCGCTGAAGAGCAGGCGATCCCAGGACACCGTGGATGCGAGCTTCGACTCGCGCGCTCGCAAGGCCTCGTGCGGTCGCGCGACCTGCTCCAGGACCCCTTCGGGCAGTCGACAATCGGGCTCAGCATCTAGGCCGATGGCCGCGACGTGCTCGGACCGAGCCACGGCGCATCCGCGATAACCCGCGCAGTGCGTGATGCTGCCGACGAAGCCGGCAGGCCAACAGGGTTGGCCTCGCTCACCGACCGCGATCGGCGAGGGACGAACGCCAAATCGCGCAAGCGCTTCGCGCGCGCATGTCCGTGCCGTGGCAAACTCGCGCCGACGCCTCTCCACAGCTCGACCAAGCGCGCGACTCTCCTCGGGAAACAGCGGCGCATGGGGATAGTCATGCCGCGTCTCGACAGCAACGACACCTTTGGGAAGGAGCTTCTCGATCACCGATCTCAACATACTCTTTGATTACTTAATTTGTCTAAACTGAAGTTGGATGTCAAAGATCGGGGATGCGAGCACGGCGTTCGGCATGTCGTCAAGCTGGATTCGGGTCTATTCCCACTCAGACTCGGCCCCCGTACGTCTCGTATGCCTTGCCCACGCCGGCGGAGCGGCAACGGCATTTCTACAGCTGGCTCGAGCTATGTCCCCCCATGTCGAGCTGCTCGCCGTGCAGTATCCAGGCCGTCAAGATCGGCTTCGCGACCGCTTCATCGTCGACATCAGGCGCCTCGCGGCAGAGATCTATTCAGCGCTGGCGGCATTCTCCGACCGACCGCTCGCGATATTCGGCCACAGCATGGGCGCGCTCGTCGGCTACGAGCTGGCTTTGCGCTTTGAACGGGAGGCAGACGAGCGACTGTTGGGGTTCGTGCCATCGGGCCTGCGCGCGCCCTCCTCGCGACCGGTAGCCGCGGATGCCACGACGGATGAGCAGTTACTTGAGAACGTGGCGCGACTGGGCGGCACCGACGCCGCAGTGATCTCCAACCCAGACGTCCTCGCCCTCGTTCTGCCGGCGCTGCGGGCTGACAGCCAGGCCGTCGCGCTCTACCGACACCAGCCGAGTCCCCCCCTCCGCTGCCCCACCCTGGTCTGCGTGGGAGACGAAGATCCGCTGACGACCGTCGCGGATGCCGAAGCGTGGCGGAACCTGGTCGACGACCATTTCGCCATACGTCGATTCGAAGGCGGGCACTTCTACCTCCAGACCGCTGCGGCAGCCCTCACCGCAACCCTCATCGCCGTGCTTCGGGACTGGTCGAGCTCGAGACGTTCCTGCGGGTAACTCCCAGGCCGGGCATCCACCAGTTCCACTTCCCGAGCAATTTCAGGGTGGCCGGCACCAAAATGAGCCGGACGACGGTCACGTCGATCGCGATCGCCACCGCCATTGCGAAACCCAACTGCTGCACTTCGACGTTACGGGCCATGATGAAGCTCCCGAAGACGGCGATCATGACAGCCCCTGCCGCCGTGATCGGCCTCGCCGTACGCTGGAGACCCGCGGCAATGGCGTAGTCGCCATCCTCGGTGCCGATCCAAAACTCCCGCACTCCGCCGACGAAGAACACCTCGTAGTCCATCGACAGCCCGAACAGCAAGGCGAACATCACCACGGGGACGTACACCTGGATGCTCTCGGACACGTCAACTCCCAGCAGGTGCGCACCCAGACCCCCCTGGAAGACGGCGACGAGCACCCCCAAGGCGGCGACCGTGGCCAGGAGGTTCACCGCGACCGCCTTGATCGGTACGACCACGCTGCGGAACGCGATCATCAACAGCAGCCCGGCAGGGATCAAGATCAAGGCGAGGAACAGAGGGAACTTCGAACGCGTTTCACCAACGAACTCGTCCAACTTCTTCGTCGCCCCGCCCACAACCACGTCCAACCGGCCTCGCCGGCTCTCGACGGCTCCGGCGATCCTCTCGGCGCGATCGACAAAAGCCATCGCCGCGGGACTGTCGAAGCGAGATTTCAACACCAATAGCAGCAGCTGACTTCCCTTTTCTTTTTCGAGGTACGACAAGGACACCTCCTTGTCGGTCGAGAGTTCGATTTGAAGTTGGGCAGCCGCCCTTTTGTCAGCACCCGCAAGGGGCTCGGCCCCAGACTGTGCGGTCACCACCTCGACGGGAGCGATCATGTCGGGGGAAGACGCCTGACTGAGCAGCTTGGCTCCTTCGCCCGCTGGGGTGTGGGCTATCGAGGCAGTATCGACACCAAGGTCCAGCTTGACGTGGAGGAGCGGTAGCGCGAGAACCGCCAGGATCGCCACCGCAAGGCCGGCGGCGATCAGCGGGCGGCGCATGACGAAGCGGGCCCATCTTGCCCATCCACCTTCGCCGGCGGGATGAGCCCTTTGCACCCCCAGAGGCTGAAGCCACTTCGGAAGCGAGGCAAAGTCGATCCTCCGCCCAAGCATCGCGAGCAGGGCGGGAAGCAACGTCAGGACCGCCAGCTCGGTGCACGCCACGACGACGGCCACCCCGATCGCGATCTTGTCGTACAGGTCGGTGCGCATCACCAGGAGCGGCGTCAGCGCGAGGATGACGACGGTTCCGGAGATGAGGACGGTGCGCCCGGAGGTCGCGATCGCACGGCTCACGGCTTGCCTCGTCGCCTCGTCTTCGTCCACACCCGGCCGCCGGAGGCCGGCCAGCTCTTCGCGGAAGCGACTCACGACGAACATCGTGTAGTCGATCCCGACCCCCACGCCGACCATAGTCACTACGGTCAAGAGCAGAAGTTCGACGCGCAGGAAATGCGCGATGACCGCCAGGATTCCGTACGCCGTCAGGAGCCCGGCGCCCGCCACCAGGAGCGATACCGCCATCGCCGTCCCCGTTCCCAGCGCGAGGAGCAGGATGATGGCGGCAACGGGTACCCCGATCCTCTCGGCGCGCCCGATGTCCGACGCGCCCGCATCGGTGAGATTGTTGACGACCGGCGAGTAGCCGGTGAGCAAGGCTTTGATAGGTCCGTGTCCGCCCGCCGCATGGGCCGCGACGTCCTGCACATGCTGCACCCGTTCCATCCGGGCTCTTTCGTCGCCGCTGAGAGCGATGAGCGCCACTTCCAAGTTCGTATATTCCGCCTGGAGCGGCTTGGCCCGCTTGACGTACCCGATTCGATCCACCGCATCTACCGAGCTCTTAACGGCGGCCTTGAACGCCTGTTCGTGAAACTGCTTTGGCGGCACGTAGTAGACGAGAAGGTCGATCTCGCGCCCCAGTTCACGGAAGTTGCTTTCGAGCAGCCGTTCTACCTCTGCAGACTGACTTCCCTTGGTCGCTAAGTCTGCGGGCCCCAGCGCCTCGCGCAGACCCGGGTAGGAGACAGCGCTCGCAGCCACCGCCACCACCCAGACAATCAGCACCTTCTTACGGTGCTTGGCCACCAGGGCGCTCCACCGCGTGCTGGTCACAGCGAGCCCCTGGCGCATGTCACGCCGCAACCCGACACAGCCAGGCTTCCATCGCCTCGGCGGTGCCGACCACATCGGCTTCGATCATCGAGAAGTGATCGCCGGCGACCACGGCGACATCGTCTGCAGCAGACCACGCCGACCTCCAATCGCTCCCGTCGTCGATGTCCTCGGGCGGATCGGAGGCTTGGATCAGCAGCGTGGGAATGCTCAGCTCCGCGACGGGGTGATCCGCGAACAGCCTCATGTACGCCCCCATGAGAAGCCAGCGATCGTCCGTGACGGCGTCATACGTCGAAGCCGCCTCCGAGAGGATCTGCGCCGCCCTGGCCAGGAGCCGGCCCGCCATGTCGGTGTCGAACGGGTAGGGATCGAGCAACACCACCCCGGTGGGCGGCACCCCGAGGCCCTGCAGATGCTCGGCGACGGCTTGGGCCAGGACCCCCCCGGATGAGTGCCCCACCAGCACATACGGCCTCTCATCGAGATCGAGGATCGCATCGGCCTGGGCTTCTACCGCCCTGCGGGCGCTGGTAGGCGGAGTTTCGGATTCGTAGTACCCCGGCAGAACCAACGACCAGATGTCACGCGCGCCCAGCGCCTGCGCGAGCTTGACGTACTGATACGGACCGGAGAACGCAACGATGGACGGGACGCAGACCACTCGCGGCCCATCACCCTGAGACAGCGGCAACACCCTGGGACCCGCCGCGCCCGAATCCCCTACGCGACGGGTCGTCGGGCAGAGCTTGCTTGCAGTGGCGAGCAAGCCGATGAAGTCGTCGAGCAGGCGCTGTTCGCAGGCTCGTTTGAACAAAGAACCGAGGTCGATTACCGCTCCCTCGGTCCGCTGCACCGGCCGGTCGGGGTCCGACACCTCAGATGTTTCCCCTGATACCGCGATCTGACGACTTATGTATGCAGCCAAGACAGCCGCGCTGGGGTGGTCGAATGCCAGCGTCGGCGGCAGCTGCAAACCGGTATCCCCGATCACACGGGTGCGAAGGTCAAGCGCAGTGAGGGAATCAAAGCCCAGCTCAAGGAAGGAGCGCTTCGGGTCGATCGCCTGGGAGGAGTCGTACCCGAGGACCGCGGCGACCTCGGCACACAGATAGTCGAGGACTACACGCTCCCGCTCTTGATCGGAAATGCCGACGAGAGACTGCCTGAGGCCACCGCCCTTTCGACGCTCCACCCCGTCGTGCAGCTCCGTCGCAGTGTGCAGGACGGGGTGGCCCCCGGCGGCGCCGGGGGCCTCGGCGGTGGGGTTGACCCAGTAGCGCCGACGTTGGAACCGGTAGGTCGGCAGGCGGACCGGACGTGGGTCGTGGGGCTCCGCCAGCGGCAACCAGTCGACGCTGTGGCCGGCGCACCACAGGCTCGCCACCGAGCCCAGCAGGCGTGTCGCCTGGGGCTCCTCGCGCCGCAGGGTCCCGGTCGCGGTCACGCTCGCCCCCGTCTCCTGGACGGTGTCCTCGAGCGCCGTGAGCAGCACCGGGTGCGGGCTGACCTCGACGAAGGCCCGGGGGCCGTCTGCGAGCACGGCGCGGGTCGCCTGCTCGAACCGCACGGGCCGGCGCATGTTCTGGAACCAGTACCCGCCGTCGAGCCCGGCGGTGTCGATCCGCCCGCCGGTGACGGTGGAGTAGAACGGCACCTGCGAGGAGCGCGGCGCCAGGCCCCTGCAGCTCTGCGCCAGCCGCTCGCGCAGTCCCTCGACCTGGCGGGAATGCCCGGCGCCCGCGGCAATCTGCCGCGTCCTGATCCCCGCCGCCCCCAGCTGCTCCCCCAGCTCCCCCAGGGGGCCGGTGGGGCCCGAGAGCACGGTGCTGCGGGGGCTGTTCAGGGCGGCGACGTCGATC